>ERZ827043.3792-NODE-3792-length-10427-cov-4.011473_pt1 | contig 10427 bp, 8 predicted proteins | sample MGYA00519923_ERZ827043 | MGnify/ENA primary metagenome ERZ827043 (study PRJEB31778, sample SAMEA3449251) | human gut metagenome | biome: human gut; feature: human-associated habitat; material: faeces | place: United Kingdom | collected 2010/2012 ...
CCGCAAGCATCTGCGGCAGCGGAAATATCATGGAGACAAGCTCCAGAAATAAATCCGTTTTTAACGGGTATTCCCGCTCTATGCCATAACGACCGCAGCTTCGTAAGGAAGCAAAACATCGGTTTTCTCATAGTTCACGAGGTCATCCATAGAAACACCGAAAATATCTGCCAGCCGCTTGCAGCGTTCAATGTCCGGCAGAGATTCACCTGTTTCGTACTTGGATAAGGTCTGGCGTGTCACGCCGATTTTTTCCGCCAGTTCGTCCTGTGAGTAACCGTGGATCTTACGAAGTGAGATTAAATTGTCCTTAAACATTTTTTCTCCTTTCCGATTCCAAGGACGCACCAGCGCAGAATGGGCATCCGGCTGATGAGTTCATCCAGCAGGAATGCGCCCACAAAGGCTCCGGTGCCCACCAGAAGATAGACCAGCACTTCCGGCGTGTTGGGGGCGTGTTCGTGCAGTTCATACGAGATTACAGCAATGGGCAGATAATGAAAGATGTACAAACCCCATGACTTCTTCGCCATCCAGCGTGTGAATGCGATTGAGTTATCGGCATATTTTTTCATCGTTGTAAGGATTCCAAGAATGGCAAACCAGCAGTAAACGCAGGCATGGATGTTGTTCAGAACCGGTGCAATGGCGTAATTTCTACCAAAATAGCGCACGGTATACGAGATGCCAAGCACAGCCGAGGCCAAGTCAAACATCCACCACCATTTGCACAGCCGTTCCATTACTTCCTCGTGGGAAAACAGAAAATAGCCTGCAAAGAAGCAGAATCCATAAATACCGAACCGATAAACGGTGACGACCGGGGTGTTCAATACCTGTGCCGAACCATAAACAACGACCGTCAGCATCAGGATACTCCAGACCGGTGCTTTGGAACAGAAGTTCCAGACCCGGTCTTTTTCAATTTTCCGAACCGCCAGCAAAAGCATGGAGAACAGCCAGAGCATCTGGATGTACCACAGAGGTCCTACACCAGACAGCACAGTGATCAGATACAATATGGGCATCGGAAGGTCCGCAATGTTCAGTCCGCCGCCAATTTTCAGGTTATAGATACCAAGAAGCCACTGGAACACGAACAAGCCGATCGTGGACGGAACCAGCAGCTTGCGGGTTTTATCTTTCACAAATTGTTTTGTGGTATGGCTTTGCAGATAGTACCGTGCGCTCATCCCCGACACAACAAACAGCAATGCCATGAACCAAGGGTAGACCAGATATTGAAAGCAATCCTGTAACTGATGCTCCCGGAAGGGGCCAATCACACCAAAAGGCTGCACACCATTGAACATATAGACCACATGGTAGATCACCACTAAAACCACCGTCATCCAGCGGATGTTATCCAGATACAGCTTTCTTGCAGGGGTCATGATATTCCCACCTTTGCAATGATTTTTAACACAGTATAGCACAAAGTCTTTTTCTTTGCGACCAACTTTCCTTGGCAAAACGATACGGTTCTTGTTAAGAATCGTTGCGATTCATCTGAATCTGCAAACAAAACGAAAGACCGCGCCGTAAACGGAACACAGCTTACGCAATGCCGTCACATATACAACGGCGACTTTTGCGTTGCAAACCGCTTGTTGGGGAGTGCCCCAAACCCCTTTGATCTGCATTTTCAATGCAGGCTGCACCTCCCTGCAGGATGCTTTTGAAGGTGTCAATCAGTACATCCTAAACCAAAAGCCGCCCGAAGACGGCAAGATGCATCACGGAAGCAAATATGAACGCGGCTCAGGGCCATCAGAACAGATCCAGCATGTTGTCCAGATAAATTTCTTCCCGGACGCGCAGCTGATACTCAGGCTTTGTCATGTAGTAAAGCAGAAATTCCAGTATCAACGCGCTGCCCAGTCCCCGCCCCTCGATCTTGAAGTTGGAAAAGCCGCCGGGCAGATAAATTTTGCGGATATCCCCGGCCCCGATGAAGCCGGGGTTTTCCATTGCCTTTGAAAAACGATAGCCCTGCTGTGCGCCCGGCGCTGTGCAGCGGTGGTCCGGGCAGTCCTCGCCCAGATTTTTGCGGCTGACATTTTCGTAGCAGTGCTTTCTGTCCCGGCAGCCGTACCAGCAGCATTCGTTGCACAGAAATTCCACCTTGTCCTTCTGATCCTGCGGCAGGGTATCCAGCTCTGCAAACGACTTGTTCAGGCGGAAATCCGGCACAACATAGCGGAACTCTTCCCGTTCCGTCTCTCTGCGGAGCTGCTGAAAATCTGTAAGGACTTTTGTTGTGGAGGACACGAAATAAAGGCCCGGATACTGCCTTTTCAGGTAGTCCAGCAGCAGGTCCGAATGGACGATGACACCATTCTGCACACGGTTTTCTTTTTCAAACAGCGCACAGAGGGCATTGCATTTCCGGTCTGCAAGGTGCTCTTTCCGGAGCAGCGAATTGCTGAAGGTGAGCCGGGCCGATATGCCATATTTCTGCATCAGTGCAAGCACCCGGTGCGGCTGTGCATCGCCAAAGCCAGTGCGGCCCCCGCCCCAGATGCAGTCGGCCGGTGCACCGTAGACCGAACCGATCTCGCACCAGTCGTAAAAATATTCCCTGTGTTCACGGAACAGCGGCAGAAACACACGGTACAGTTCATAAAATTCAAACAGTCCCGGAAGATGATAATATGCCGTGCCGCGTTCGTGCTGTGCCATTGCCGTGTGTGTCCCTCATTTCTGTAAGTTTCAGCTTCCCTGCAGCAGCTTTTGCGCTGCACCCGGAGATCTTTTGGCCAGTATAGCACAGTCCTGCCGGGAAAGAAATCATCTTCCTCTTGACCTTGAGCGCACTCCAAGTTTTATCATGTGCATGCTGGTGATCTTATCTCTCCCATTATATTCCTTTCTCTGCGAAAGAACAAGAAGTATCTTCATGTCTGACATGAAAAAACCGATTTTTGATCTTCCTTACCACTCCTGAAAGAACGAGACGAGCTTTGCCCAGCTTTCGCGCCTTGCTTTACATCACAGCGCCTGTTCTGTCAAGAGATGAAACGTTTTTCGTGCATTGCGAAAAATGTTTCGGTTCACATGCTCTGCGGCTCGATCTTCACCGTTCTGCCGCCCAGGTTTTCGTAAATGCGGTGGGAGACTGAGAGCACCGTGCGGCCTGCAGAGGCGCGGCGCAGTGCTTCCAGCACACGGGCTTCCGTTTCAGCGTCCAGATTTGCCGTGACCTCGTCCAGCAAAAGCACAGCCGGGTCCGCCGCCGCAGCGCGGGCAATGGACAGCAGCTGCCACTCGCCCTGCGAGAACATGCCATCGCTGCAAACGGTGTCGCAGCCTTCCGGCAGGGCCTGAATGGCTTCGTCAATGCCCGCAAGCTTTGCCGCATTCCGTGCCATCTCTGCAGTGATCTGCGGATCGCCCAGCGTGATCTGCTCCAGCACGGTGCCCGGCACACGGGAGAAATGCTGCTCCACGCAGCCGATGCAGGTGCGGCGCTCGCGGTCGGTGATGCGTGCCACATCCACGCCGCCAATGGTAACAGAGCCCGCCTGCGGCTGGTACAGGCCCAGCAGAAGCTTGAACACCGTGCTCTTGCCCGCACCGGTGCGGCCCACCAGCGTGACCTGCCCGCCCTGCCTTACCGTCATGGAGAAATCACGCAGGACGGGCTTTTCGCCATAGCCGAAGGTCACATGCGCAAGCTCCACATCCCCGCGCGCAGCGGTCCGGCGCTCGGCAGGGATCGTGCGCTCCGGCTGGGCGAGAAAGGCATCGATGCGCTTGACACCCGCCATGGCCGACTGGATGGTCTGGATCTCCATGCCAAGGCTTTCAATGGGAGCAAAAATGCGGGAAATGTAGTTGATGATCGCCACCGAGGTACCCACCGACATCCCAAAGAATGTAAGCACCATGGCATTGCCGGAAGCGGAAAGCAGCATCACGATGCCTGCCACCACCGCGTTCAGCGCCAGCACCACCGGCGAATAGATGGCATCGTAAAAATTGGTGCGCTCCATAGCGGCGTAGCTTTCGCCGATGCAGCGGTCATAGCGGCGTTCTCGATAGCTTTCCAGCCCCAGCGCCCGGATGGTGCGGATGTTGTGCAGCGTCTCCGGCACCTGACCGGAGACAGCCGCAACGGCACGGCGGTTATCCAGTTGTGCGGCCAGCATCCGCTTTTGCACATGGCGGGTGAACACCGCAAACAGCGGCAGCACCAGCAGCAGCACCAGCGCAATGCCGGTGTTTTTTACCGCGATGACCGCCATGATGGAAATGATGCGGCAGGCATCTGCCGCCATGCTGATGATGCCGGAGGTGAACAGCGCTTCCACCGTGTCCACATCGCCGGAAAAGCGTGCCGCCACCTCACCGGGGTTCTGGCCTGCCAGCGTGCTTGCGGGCAGCCGGGTAAGCTTCCGGGACATTTCCGACCGCAGCGCGTGGGTCATTTTCTGGCCAAAGAGCACCAGCAGGCTTTCCTGCGCGGAGGAAAGCCCCCCTTCCAGCGCCAGACTGCCAAAGTAAAGCAGCACTGCTGCAAAGGTGAGCGGGATGCCTGCGGTGAGCCGGTCAATGATACCGGCCAGCAGCAGCGGCGGCAGCAGTGATGCCACCACCGATGCCGCCACGCACAGGATGGTGCCCGCCGTGAGCAGATGATGCGACATGGCGGCCATGCGGATGGCTTCAAATACGCCGTTATCCTTTTTACTCTTCATCCAGATCGCCTTCTTTCTGCACCGTCTGGCTCTCGTACAGCTGGCGGTACAGCGGAACCGTTTCCATCAGCTGGGCATGGGTACCAACGGTGGTTTTACCGCCGTCCATAAAGATCACTTTCTGCATCTGCGGGAAGTGGTACAGCCGGTGCGAGATGAGGAAGACCACCTTATCCTTTGCATCGCTCTGCAAATCGGCAAACACGGTATCCTCGGTATGGCGATCCAGCGCAGAGAACGGGTCGTCCAGGATCAGCACCGGGCGCGGGTGGGCCAGCGTTCTTGCCAGTGCCAAGCGCTGGGCCTGACCGCCGGAAAGGCGGGTGCCGCTGGGGCCGATGACGGTATCCACACCGTTTTCCATGGCCAGCACTTCGCCGTCCAACGCGGCGGCAGCAAGCCACGGCATGGCATCCTGTTCACTGCCGCAGAGAACATTGTTCTGCACCGTATCGGCGCTCAGCTCCGGATCATGGCCCAAGTAACCAACGGTGGCGGAGATCTGCCGCGGGGTCAGGGCAGCAAATTCCGTTTTGCCAAATTTTGCCGAGCCGCCGTAGGGTGCTTCGCACAGGAACACCCTGCCGAAGGTGGATTTGCCGCAGGCCACCGGGCCGGTGATGCCAATGATATCACCGGGGTGCGCCGTCAGGCTCAGGCCGGAAAAGATGGGTCCTTCGCCATAGGCAAAGGAGAGGTTTTCCAGCGTCACGTCCTGCGCCGCCGGGATCTGCAGGGCTTCCAGCTGCTCCGGCTGCTTCATCAGCGGCTTGATGCGCTTCCACGAGACCTCGGCTTTCTGCACCGAGTTGAACAGCTTTGCCACCTTGGAGGATTTGACCACCAGTTTCGTGAAGCAGGAAAGAAAGGTGGTGAACGCCGCAATGTCCCATGTGCTCCAGCCGGAGCCGAGCACATTTTTAGCGCCGAACCACAAAATGAACAGCACGCCTGCCTCAGACGCTGCCAGATACAGCGGCGGCAGAGCGGACTGCCACACATTGTTGCGCACGGCTGTTTTTTCGTAGGTGTTCAGGGCTTCCTCGTACTTTTCTACGCGGGCATCCTCACAGCCGTAAATGCGGTAGGTCACAGCATTCCGGGCGCGGTCGAGGGTGGCAGCGCTCAGCGCACTTGCCGCCTTTTTGTACGCCGCACCGGCGCGCTGCACCGGCTTTTTCATCCATGCCGCGCACACATAGGAAAACGGCGTGAACAGCAGACTGAGCAGGGCCAGCCGCCAGTCGTACACCAGCAGCATGACCACATAGCCTGCCAGCGCCACACCGGTATCAAAGATCTCGGTGGTGAACTTGCGCATCCCCTCTACGCAGTCGTCCACATCCGAGATGGCCTTGGTCATCAGTTCACCGGCGCCTTCTTTTTCCAGCGCCGCCCGGCTCTGCCGCACCAGATTGGCATACAGGATGCCCTTCATCCGGCGGTTGATGTTGTTGGCAAAGCGCCGCACATAGAACCGCTTGATGAACCGTGCCGCCTGCACCACCAGGATGGTCAGGATATAGGCCAGCACCAGCAGGGCCATGCGGGCGGCGGTCTCGCTGCCGCCCAGAATGTCGGCCAGGCACTGGGCCAGACGGCCCTCGAACCACGGCGTGGCCAGCAGGCCGATGTTGTAAACAAGACCCGAGACCGTCACGAGGGTCAGCGGCAGCCACTCGACCCGGAAATAGGAAAGCACCCGGTCCGGGCAGAAGGTCTTAGTCGGTCGTTCCACGGGCAGTTTCACCTCCTGCGGTGTTCCGGAAGTGCGGGAAGCCAGCACGGCTCTCGGTTTTGGACGCGGTGTACAGCTTGTTCAGCGCAGCCGCAAAAGCGGCGGCTTCCTCCTGCGTGAGCACACCGGTCAGGTACTCGTAAAAGGCCGCTTCCACCTCGGCTTTGGAGGATTTCAGGTTCTCGGCCTTTTCGGTGGGGAACAGCAGCTGGCTGCGCCGGTCGTTGGGGGCGTCCTGCCGGGTGAGGTAGCCCTTTCCTTCCAGATTTTTTGTGCGGCGCGCAATGGCGGCCTTGTCCGCGTGCAGAAGCTCGGCCAGCTGTGCCTGGGTGCAGCCGGGGTGGTGGCGCAGTGCATGGATCAGGTCGATCTCCGCCGTGCCGACTCCCTCTTCCCGTACGGTGAGCAGGACCAGCTTTTCCGCTTCCCGCGCGATCTTTGTGATTTTTCGCTGGGTGATGTCCATAGGTGTCTCCCCTGTCTCGTCGAAAGATGTATCTACATCGTTGTAGGTGCAACCATTATAGCACAGTTTTGGGCCGATGCAAGCCCCCTCTTGTTTCTGCCCGGGCAGGCTTTATAATAGAAGCAGACCGAGGGCACGCGGGATGGTCTGGTGCTGCCGACCCCCTCTTCCCGCACGGTGAGCCGATCCATCCCAATACGCAGAACAGGCCCCCGGATGGCTTTTTTACAGTCGTCCGGGGGCCTGTCTTTTGGTTGTATTCAGTGGTCCAGCACGGTCTTGCCGGTCAGCGGGTCCGGGATGCCCAGCAGGGCCAGAATGATGGCCATGCGGATGTAGACACCGTTGTGCACCTGATCAAAGTAGGCGGCGCGGGGGTCGTTGTCCACGTCGGTGCTGATCTCGTCGATGCGGGGCAGCGGATGCAGCACCGGCATATCCGCCGGGGCCAGCCGCAGCATGGCTTCGTCCAGCTGGTAGCAGCCCTTCAGGCGCAGATACTCTTCCTCGTTGAAGAAGCGCTCCTGCTGGATGCGGGTCATGTACAGCACATCCAGATGGGGCAGTTCCGCTTCCAGATCATCGGTCTCGGTGTAGACCTGATGGGTAGGCTCCAGCGATTCGGTCTTGACGTAGCGGGGCAGGCGCAGGTCCTCCGGCGAGATGAACACAAAGCGGTTGCCCTCAAACTGGCTCAGCGCGGCGGTCAGGGAGTGGACCGTCCGGCCGAACTTGAGGTCGCCGCAGAAGCCGATGGTCAAATGACCCAGCCGCCCCTTGCGCTGACGGATGGTCATCAGGTCGATCATGGTCTGGGAGGGGTGCGCGTGGCCGCCATCGCCTGCATTGATGACCGGCACGCGGGCATACTGGGACGCCCGGAGCGGAGCCCCCTCTTTGGGGTGGCGCATGGCGATGACGTCGGCGTAGTTGCTCACCACGCGGGCGGTGTCCTCCACCGTCTCGCCCTTGCTGGCGGAAGAAAGCTGTGCCCCTGCAAAGCCCAGCGTCTTGCCGCCCAGACGCAGCATGGCCGACTCGAAAGAAAGCCGGGTGCGGGTGGATGGCTCATAGAACAGGGTGGCCAGGATGCGCCCGTCGCACAGGTGGGCGTAGGGTGCGGGGTTTGCTTCCATCCGGTCGGCAAGGTCCAGCAGGGCCAGCTGCTCGTTCCGTGAAAAGCTGTTCGGTTCAATAAAATGTCTCACAGCCATGCTCCTTTCAACACGAACTTCTCGCGCTCGGCACCGGTGGAAACGAACTGGATCTCATGGTCCAGCTGCTTTTCCAGGAACTGCACATAGTTCTTTGCTGCTTCGGGAAGCTCGTCCCAGCGGGTGCAGCCGGAAATATCCTGCTCCCAGCCGGGCAGCATGGTAACCACCGGCTCCACACGGTCCAGGTCGGACAGCGGGTCGAAGGTAGGGACCTCCACGCCGTCCAGCTTGTAACCGGTGATGACCGGGATCTCTTTCAGGCTGCTGAGCACATCCAGCTTGGTCAGGGCGATCTTGTCGGCACCCTGCATGGCAAGGCCATAGCGGCTGGCCACACAGTCAAAGGGGCCCACCCGGCGCGGGCGGCCGGTGGCGGCACCGTACTCGCCGCCTGCCTTGCGCAGCTGCTCGTTCCACACTTCGCCCATGGCGTTCTCGGCCGCAAAGGGTCCGGCACCCACGCAGGTGGAGTAGGCTTTCAGCACGCCCACCACATGGTCCAGCTTGCAGTTGGGGATGCCAGCCCCCAGCGGTGCATAGGCCGCCAGCGTATTGGAGCTGGAGGTAAACGGGAAGATGCCGTAGTCGATGTCCCGCATGGCACCCAGCTGGGCTTCCAGCACGATGCGCTTGCCGCTGTCGTGGGCCTGCTGCAGGAAGGCCCCCACATCGCAGATGTACGGAGCAAACTGCCCGGCCTGCACCCGGCACCACTCCAGCAGGGCGTCGTAGCTCATGGGCTCCTGATGATAGCAGCCCGCCAGCTCCAGATTCTTGGATTCCAGGATCATGTGCAGGCGGTCCTGCACCCGCTTTTCGTCCAGATGGAGCAGGTCGCCCAGACGCAGAGTCTTTTTGCGGTATTTGTCGCTGTAGGCATAGGCGATGCCGCGGCGGGTGGAGCCGAACGCACTGCCCTTCTTGGCCAGACGGTCCTCTTCCAGACCGTCCTGCACCTTGTGCCACGGCATGGAGATGGTGGCCTTGTCAGAGAGTTTCAGGTTCTCCGGGCCGACGGTGATGCCGCGCGCCTCGATGGCGTCCATCTCCCCGGCCAGATGGTCCAGGTCGATGACCATGCCCGCACCCAGCACGCAGGTCACGTCCGGGTGGAGGATGCCGGAGGGCAGCAGGTTCAGGATGAACTTGCCCTGCTCTGTGACGACGGTGTGCCCGGCATTGTTGCCGCCCTGATAGCGGGCAACGATGTCCGCATGTTCTGCCAGCAGGTCGATGACGCGGCCCTTGCCCTCATCGCCCCAATTGATTCCAGTTACTGCAGTCAGCATAATACTTCATTTACCTTCTTTTTCCATACCACTTTACGATACTTTTGGATTTCCCTCTTGCAATTTCAGATTGCAGTGCTATTATACGAGCAGAGGAAGAATGTGTAAAACATATCTTCCACATGGCTGCAATGTAAATTTGATATGAATGGAGGCAGATGCCCATGTATGTGGACTGGGAATACTACAAGATCTTCTATTATGTGGCGAAGTATCAGAATTTTACCAAGGCCGCGCGGGTGCTGGGCAACAACCAGCCCAACATCACCCACTCGATGAACCGGCTGGAAAGCCAGCTGAACTGCGTGCTGTTCATCCGCTCCAACCGGGGCGTGACCCTGACCCCGGAAGGCGAGATGCTCTATTCCCGCATCGCATCGGCGGCGGTGCAGATCCAGGACGCCGAAGAGGAACTGAGTGCCAGCGCCACACTGGAGCACGGTACCATCAGCATCAGCGCCACCGAGACGGCCCTGAACATCTATCTTTCCGAGAAGCTGCGGGCCTTCCACAACAATTTCCCCGGCATCCGGCTGCGCATCTCGAACCACTCCACCCCGCAGGCGGTGCAGGCCGTGAAGAACGGCGAGGTGGATTTTGCCATCGTATCCACGCCGGCCGAGGTGGATCCCGGGCTGAAAATGGTGGAGCTGAAGTCCTTTTATGAGGTGCTGGTGGGCGGAAAGACCTTTACCGCACTGGCCAGCCAGAATCTTTCCCTGAAGGAACTGACCAACTACCCGCTGATCTCGCTGAGCGATGAGAGCATGACCCGCAGCTTTTACCGGCAGCTGTTCCTGGACCACGACGCCGAGCTCAAGCCCGACACCGAGGCCGCCACCACCGACCAGATGCTCACGCTGGTAAAAAGCGAGCTGGGCCTTGCCTTTGTGCCGGAACCCATGGCCCGGGAGCCGCTGCAGCGCGGCGAGATCGTCCAGCTGCATCTGCAGGAGATCATCCCCACCCGTTCCATCTGCCTCGTCTACGACCATCACCGCCCGCTGAACACGGCGG
>ERZ827043.3795-NODE-3795-length-10418-cov-2.272797_pt1 | contig 10418 bp, 9 predicted proteins | sample MGYA00519923_ERZ827043 | MGnify/ENA primary metagenome ERZ827043 (study PRJEB31778, sample SAMEA3449251) | human gut metagenome | biome: human gut; feature: human-associated habitat; material: faeces | place: United Kingdom | collected 2010/2012 ...
TGATTTCGGTATATGAGATTTTAAAAGGAAAAGGTCTGGATAAGTATATTTCAACCGACCTCGGTATGGTTCCGAACCTTGACTATTATACCGGTATAATTGTCAAGGGATTTGCAAAAGGAGTAGCTTTTCCCATTTGTTCGGGCGGTCGATACGACAACCTTACCGAAAAGTTCGGAAAGGCTTTGCCGGCAACGGGAATAGCTATCGGAATCGAGCGTGTTATGACGGCTCTGTCGGATATTCGTGAGAGAAATGACGAGAATGTGTCAGAGTATATAACCGTTGCTCTTGCAAAGGGCAGACTTGCGGAGCTTTCGATAAACATATTCGAAAAGCTCGGCTTTGATGTACAAGAGATGAAATCAAAGACGCGAAAGCTTATTTTCACAGATGAAAAGAACAAGTTTAAGTTTATTCTTGTAAAAGCATCGGACGTTCCCGTGTATGTTGAGTACGGTGCGGCGGATATTGGCGTGGTCGGAAAAGATACGCTTTTGGAGAGCGGAAAAGATGTTTATGAGATAATGGATTTGGGATTCGGTAAATGTCGAATGGCGGTTGCCGGACCGTCGGAGATGCGCGACAAACTTGTCGGAAGAAATATTATGAGGGTGGCGAGCAAGTATCCGCATATTGCGAGAGATTACTTCCACCGCGTCAAAGGTCAGACGGTTGATATTATCAAACTTAACGGTTCTGTCGAACTCGGACCTCTTGTCGGACTTTCGGATGTAATAGTCGATATAGTCGAGAGCGGAAAGACCTTGAAAGAAAACGGTCTTGAGGTTTTGGAGGACGTTTGCGAACTTTCGGCAAGGCTTGTTGTCAACAGGGTCAGCCTTAAAATGCATCGCGAACGTATTTTAAAGCTTATGTCCGACATAAAATCAGAGCTTTAGGAGCTTTAGAGAAACACGCAATTGATGAAAGGACGAAACAATATGACAATTTATCCTGCGATAGACATAATAGACGGCGCGTGCGTCAGGCTTGTAAGAGGCGATTATTCTCAAAAGACAAAGTTTGCCGATGACCCGCGCGAGGTTGCGAAGAAATGGGAATCACTCGGCGGAGAGTTCATTCACATTGTCGATTTGGACGGGGCAAGAGCCGGAACAATGCCGAACGCCGATTTGATTTGCGGTATTGCGGCTGCGGTGAATGTTCCGATTGAGGTCGGCGGCGGAATCCGCGATATGAACGCGGTTAAAAGGTATTTGGATAACGGCGTTGAAAGAGTTATTGTCGGTACATCGGCTCTGTCCGATCCTAAATTTTTGAAACGGGCAATAGATATATACGGCGGCAGGATTGCGGTCGGAATAGACGCAAAGGACGGTATGGTTGCCGTTAACGGATGGGAAGAAGTGAGCGGCGTTTCCGCAATTGCGCTTGCCGAAAAGGTTTGTGCGATGGGCGCGGAACATATAATATACACGGATATTGCAACGGACGGAATGCTAAGCGGCCCCAATACGGCGGCAATGGCGGAAATGGCAAATGCCGTTTCGGCAGGAATCATCGCCTCGGGCGGTGTTACCACGGTTGAGGATATAAAACGGCTGTGTAAAACCGGTGTTAAAGGCGCGATAATCGGAAAGGCGCTGTATACGGACAGAATTTCTTTGCCCGATGCGATTGCAGCGGCAAGCATTTCGATTGACCAAAACCGGACAGACGAAAAAATATAAATGAATGGAGATAAAAAAATGGCAAATACGGATTTTATTAAGGATTTAAAGTTTGATGACAGAGGATTGATACCTGCCGTTGCACAGGATGCAACAAGCGGAGAAATTCTGATGCTGGCTTATATGAATAAGGAATCCTTAAAGCGCACCCTGGAGAGCGGCTACACTTGGTTTTGGTCCCGCTCCCGGCAGGAGCTCTGGAATAAAGGCGCCACCAGCGGCCACCTGCAAAAGGTGGTGGCCATGTACAGCGACTGCGATAACGACACCCTGTTGGTGCAGGTGGAGCAGATCGGCGCCGCGTGCCACACCGGGCACCACAGCTGTTTTTATACCAAGATGGAGGGCAATTTCAATGACTGCGATTGAGCGTGAATATCAGGTGATTCTGGATCGTCGGGCGGATCGCCAGGAGGGGTCTTATACCTGCTACCTGTTTGACCAAGGCATCGACAAAATTTTGAAGAAAGTAGGCGAGGAATGCACCGAGATGGTCATTGCCGCCAAGAATAACGACAAGGACGAGACGGTGTATGAGATCACGGATCTGATCTACCACACCCTTGTAATGATGGCCAACCAGGGCATTACCCCGGCGGATATTCAGGCGGAGCTGGACAAGCGCGCCGAAAAAGCCGGCAATCTGAAAAAATTCCACCAGGTGGATAAGAATACATAATGCTGCATAAAAAATGGGTGATCCGGCAGGCAGACAAAGAGGCTGCCTCTGCCATTAGCGAACAATTCAATATCGACCCGTTTTTGGCATTTTTGCTGGTGTCTCGCGGACTGACGGACGACCTGGCGGTGCAGGAATTTCTCCACCCCGGTCAGGCGCTATGCGCTCCGGAGGGCTTTGCGGATATGGAGGCGGCTGCTGCCAGACTGCAACAGGCGCTGGACAGCGGCGAAAGAATATGCGTGTACGGAGATTATGACTGTGACGGTGTGACCGCCACAGCTTTGCTATACTCTTTTTTAGAGGCCATGGGCGGCAATGTGATCTACTATATCCCGGATCGGGAGACAGAGGGCTACGGCCTAAACAAAGGCGCCATTGACACCCTGGCCGCCAAAGGCACCGGCCTGATTGTCACGGTGGATAACGGTATTTCGTCTGTGGACGAGGCGGAGTATATCTACCGGCTGGGTATGCAGCTGGTGGTGACCGACCACCACCAGGTCGGAGAGCAGCTGCCCCGCGCAGAGGCCGTCGTGAACCCACACAGAACGGACAATCAGCTGCCCTTTACGGATTTTTGCGGGGTGGGCGTGGCCTTTAAGCTGGCTTGCTGTTTGTATGACGGTGAGCCGGCGGAATTGTTGGAACAGTTCGGCGACCTGGTTGCCATCGGCACTGTAGGTGATCTGGTTCCCTTGGTAGGGGAGAACCGGGCGCTTGTGCAGGCCGGTTTGCGAACCCTGCAAGAGGAACCGCGCCCCGGCGTATATGCGCTGTTACAGGCAGCCGGAGCCGGAGAAGAGCTGAGCGGCACTGATGTGGCCTTTAAGCTATGCCCACGCATTAACGCAGCCGGGCGAATGGATAGTGCCCTGCGGGCGCTGGAGCTGCTGCTGGCGGAGGATGAAGAAACGGCGGCGGCGCGTGCCCGTCAACTGTGCGACGATAACGCCCTGCGGCAAGAGCTGGAACGCAAAATCATAGATGATATTACTTCCAAGCTGGATGCGGATCCGGCACCCTTGCGCCAGCGTGTTCTGGTGGTGGCCGGGGAGGATTACCACCCGGGGGTCATTGGCATTGTGGCTTCCCACTTGGTAGAGCGCTACGGCAAACCCACCGTGGTGCTGGATATAAAGGCGGACGGCACCGCCTGCGGCTCCGCCCGGAGCATTGAGGGCTTTGACCTGTACCGGGCAGTGGCGGCGTGCAGCCATGTGCTCACTCGCTTTGGCGGTCACCCCATGGCTGCGGGTATGGGCTTGGCAGCGGCAGATATTCCTGTTTTTGCCCAAGCCATCAACGCTTATGCTGAGAAGGAGTATCCTCGTATGCCGGCTTTGCAGCTGCATCTGGACTGCAAGCTGTCCCCGGCGTACTTGACCTTAGATTTGGCAGAGAATTTGCAGCTGCTGGAGCCTTGCGGCACAGACAATCCGGCGGCGTTGTTTGGTCTGTTTCACTTGCAGCTGATGTCTGTCAGCCCCCTGGGGGCAGAGGGCAAGCACTTGCGTCTGGAGGCGGAGAAAAAGGGTCGCCGTCTGCGAATTGTGCAGTTTGGGGTGAAGCCGGAAGATTTCCCCTATGTGCCCGGTGATTTTATCGACTGCGCGGTACAGATTTCTAAAAATCCCTATAAGGGCAAGGTCTATCTTTCTGTGCGGGCGGCAGATGTGCGCCGCAGCGGCACGGACGATGACCGGTATTTTAACGAGCTTTATGATTACAGAGCCTTTTTGCAAAACGGTACCCACCAATACCCGGTATACCCGGATCGGCAGGTTTGCGCCGCGGTATATCGGTTCTTAAAGAGCCGGGGCGGTTGGGATTTTGGCACCGAGGAGCTGTATTTTGCCCTGCAAAAAGGGGCAACCTACGGACAGGTGCTCGTGGCGCTGAAAGCCCTGCACCAGGCGGGACTGATTCGCCGTGGTAAAAGCCAAATTCGCCTGGCACAGCCTGCGGGCAAGGTTGATTTGGAAGCCACGCCCATTTTGCGAAAACTGAGAGAGGGTGCAAGCCTTGGAGAATAAAAAAACAATACCCCCGGTGCCGGCAGCGGCAGAGCTGCCCCCGGAACAGACGGCGGACCATAAGCCCTATGACGATGGGTTTGCGCCGTTCTTTGCGGAAATTCAAAAGAAACCCCAGTATGACAGCGCCCGGATCGAAAAGGCCTATTCCTTGGCCCGCTCTGCCCACGAAGGGCAGTTTCGCCGTTCCGGGGAGCCGTATATTATGCACCCGGTGGCGGTGGCGAAAATCCTGTTTGACCTGGGCATGGACAATGAGTGTATTATCGGCGCGCTGCTCCACGATGTGGTAGAAGACACGCCCTATGACATTGACTATATCTCCCGCGAGTTTGGCCCGGAGGTGGCGCTGTTGGTGGACGGCGTAACCAAGCTGGGTCAGATCCCCCTGTCTACTCGGGAGGAAGTGCAGGCGGAGAACATTCGCAAAATGTTTATGGCCATGAACCGGGATGTGCGGGTGATTATCATTAAGCTGGCGGACCGGCTGCACAATATGCGCACCGCCAAGTTTTGGCCCCCGTATAAGCAGCGGGAGAAGAGCCTGGAAACGCTGGAGATTTATGCCCCCATTGCCCATCGGTTAGGTATTCGTGCCATTAAAGAGGAATTAGAGGATCTGGCGATTTTTTACCTGGATCCGATTGCTTATAAGGAAATTGAGCAGAACCTGCGCTTAAAGCAGGTGGAGGGCGAGCGTTTCTTAGCGGATATTAAGGCGCAAATCCGCGCCAAGTTAGAGCCGATCATGAAGAATGTCCAGATCACCTCCCGGGTGAAGTCCGTCCACGGAATCTTCCGCAAGGTGTATATCAAGGGCAAGGACTTTGAACAAATCTTTGACATTTACGCCGTGCGCATTATCGTGGACTCTATGATCGACTGCTACAATGCCTTGGGTATTGTGCACGATATGTTTACGCCCCTGCCCGGTCGGTTTAAGGACTATATCTCTACCCCCAAGCCCAATATGTACCAGTCCCTGCATACTACGGTTCTGGGCCCCGGCGGCATTCCCTTTGAAATTCAGATTCGCACCTGGGATATGCACCGCACGGCAGAGTACGGTATCGCTGCCCACTGGAAGTATAAGCTGGGCAAAGGCGGCAAGGACTCCATCGACAATCGGTTGGAGTGGATCCATAAAATGCTGGAGACCGGTGAGGCGTCTACCAACGCTGAGGATCTGGTGCGCAACATTAAGGGCGACCTGTCCTCGGATGAGATCTTTGTGTTTACCCCCAATGGGGACATTAAGACTTTGCCCAGCGGCGCCACGGTGATCGACTTTGCCTACGCCATTCACTCGGCAGTAGGCAACCGCATGACCGGCGCCAAGGTCAACGGCAAGATCGTACCTATTACCTATAAACTGAAAACCGGCGAGATCTGCGAGGTGCTTACCAGCAATCAGCCGGGCAAAGGCCCGTCCAGAGACTGGCTGAAAGTGGTGACCACCGGCGAAGCTCGGTCCAAAATTCGCTCCTGGTTCAAGAAAGAGCGGCGGGACGAGAATATCGTCCAGGGCAAGGCTGAGGTGGATCGAGAGCTGCGGCGGAACTTTATCCGCCTGGACGGCGAGCAGTACGACGCTTTTTTGCAGCGGATCGCCGAGCGCCAGCACTGCGCTTCCGTGGAGGATTTCTACGCCACCGTGGGCTATGGCGGGCTGGTCATCAGCCGTATGATGCCCGGTATCAAGGACGAATATAACCGCAACTGGCGCCAGGCGGAGGAGTCTACCCAACCGGCAAAAGCGCCGGAGCGGCCCCGCAAATCCGGCGGCAGCAGCGGCGGTGTGATTGTTGAGGGGATCGACAACTGCCTGATCAATATGGCCCGTTGCTGTACGCCGGTGCCCGGCGAGGAGATCATCGGCTTTATCACCCGGGGACACGGGCTGACCATTCATCGGCGGGATTGTGTGAATGTGCCGCGAGATTTGGCAGAGTGCCCGGAACCGGAGCGCTGGGTCAAGGCTCGGTGGGACGACTCTGTGCAGGTGGAGACCATGTCCACCTTGGAAGTCTACGCCATTGACCGGGACGGCTTGGTGCTGGATATTGCCAACGCCATGTCCAAGGCCCATGTGAAGATCCAGTCTATTAATGCCAGACCCATTAACGAAGGCAACTGCCTGACCACCCTGACATTGTCGGTAAACAGCCGGGAGCACCTGGAAAATGTGGTCAAGATTTTGAAGAAGATACCCAGTGTGTATCATATTGAGCGAGGTGCAGGACGATGATTACCGTATTACAGCGTGTGCAGCACGCCAAAGTGGAAATAGACGGCAAGACCGTGGGCGCCACCGAACAGGGGCTGTTGATTCTCCTGGGCGTGGCCGAAGGGGATACTCGAGTAGAGGCAGACAAGCTGGTAAAAAAAATTGCCAACTTGCGGATCTTTGAAGATGAAAACGGCAAGATGAACCTGTCGCTCTTAGACATTGGCGGCGGGGCGCTGGTGGTGAGCCAGTTTACCCTGTGTGCGGACTGCGCCCACGGGCGGCGCCCCAGCTTTACCCGTTCTGCCCCGCCGGCACAGGCCAACGAACTGTACGAATATTTTACCCGGGCACTGGGGGAGCAGGGCGTGTCCCATGTAGAAACCGGTGTGTTTGGCGCCGATATGGCGGTGACACTCCTAAACGACGGCCCGGTGACCATTATACTTGACACAAAGGACTTAAAATAATGCAGATCAAATCAGCTACCTTTGGCCAGTTGCAGAACAACTGCTACCTGGTCACAGACGAAGCCAGCGGCCGCAGTGCCCTGGTGGATTGCACGGAATACAGCGACAAGATGAAAGATTTTATCGGCGACGCCAAGCTGGATTATATTCTGCTGACCCACGGCCATTTTGACCACATCGGCGGCGTAGCGGCGGTAAAGGCTGCCACCGGCGCCAAGGTCGTCATCAGCGCCGAGGATGCCCCGATGCTCACTTCCTCTCGCAAGTCGCTAGCGGCGTTTTCGTTCCTCTCTCAGGCGCCGGCGCAGGCGGATATTTTGGTGCAGGACGGCGATACCGTCACCTTGGGCAACACGGTCTTTACCGTGCTGGCCACGCCCGGTCACACCCCCGGCGGTGTGTGCTATATTGCCGGGGACTGTATCTTTAGCGGCGACACGCTGTTTTTCTGCTCTTGCGGGCGCACGGATTTTCCCGGCGGCAGCAGTAGAGAAATTATGAATAGCCTGCAAAAACTGGCGGCCCTGCCCGGGGACTACACCGTCTATCCCGGCCACGATCGCTTTTCCACCCTAAATTTTGAACGGCAACATAACCCGTATATGAAGAAATTATGATTTTACGCGTCATTAACCACCCTTATGAATTTGATATGAAGAACCTGTGCATCACCTTCTTCCCCCATGAGAAGATCCGTTTGGAGGGGGAGGAGGACCCGGTGGTGGTTACCACCCGTCGGGAGACGGACGGGTCCTTTTTTGTGTCTGCCAAGGTATACGATGTGTACCGGGAGGCAACAGCCAAGCCGGAACCGGCAGACGAGGAGCACCTGGTGCTGTCCGTTACCCTTTATCGGCTGCTTAGCGGTATATTAGGCTTTGCGCCCCCTTGGGGCGTGCTGTACGGCGTGCGCCCGGCTAAATTGATGCACCGGCTGTGCGCCCAAATGGGGGACGATGCGGCGGTTGCACACTTCCAGACTGCCTTTTTGACCCAAAAAAGCAAGGCGGAGTTGGCACATGAGGTGATGCTCCATGAGAACCGTTCCATTGCTCGCTCCGGGCCAAAGTCGTTCTCTCTGTATGTGTCTATTCCGTTTTGCCCCACCCGGTGCGCTTACTGCTCTTTTGTGTCTCATTCGATTGAAAAGACCCACAAGCTGATGACCCCTTATGTGGATCTGTTGCTGCGGGAACTGGAGGAGACCTCCAAGTACGCCAAAGAATTGGGGTTGGAGCTGGCCACCGTGTATTTCGGCGGCGGCACGCCCACCACATTATCGGCGCAGGATTTAGGGCGCATTTTCAGCACCATTGAACAGAATTTTGACCTTTCGCACCTGATGGAATACACAGTGGAGGCCGGTCGACCGGACACGGTCACCCGGGAGCGGCTGGAGGTCATTCGAGCCGCCGGCGTGCAGCGGATCAGCATTAACCCCCAGAGCTTTAACGACAAGGTGCTGGAGGCCATTGGTCGCCGCCATACGGCGCAGCAAACGCTGGACGCCTTTGCGCTGGCGCGGGATTGCGGCTTTGACCATATCAATATGGACTTTATCGCCGGGCTGCCGGAGGACGATCTGCCGTCTTTTCAGCGCAGTATTCAAACGGCGCTGGACTTGCAGGCAGAGTCCATCACCGTGCACACCTTGGCTCTGAAAACCTCTGCCTATATGGTTACAAGAGAACAGACCTTTGATTTGAAAGATCGGCTCACTGTGTCCAATATGGTGGACTATGCCGGGCAGACTCTTCACGGCGCCGGGTACTATCCTTACTACATGTACCGGCAGAGCAAATCTCTGGGCAATTTGGAGAATGTAGGCTGGTGCAAGCCGGGTTATGATTGTCTCTATAATGTGTATATGATGGACGAGACCCACACGGTTTTGGCAGTTGGCGCCGGTGCGGTAACCAAGCTGCGAGGCCAAAACAGCGGTATGATCGAGCGGATTTATAATTATAAATACCCCTATGAATACATTCGGGATTTTGACACCCTGTTGGAGCGCAAAAAACGCATACCCGGCTTTTATGCGGAATATGATTAAACAGATGGTAGAAATAGACATTGTCGGCGGATTGTATAGCGTAATTCTACAAAATCTTTGCAACTTGTATTGCAATTCTTTACCCTCTGTAATATAATAACAATACGGAGGGATATTATGGCTAAGAAATTCGGCGATCTTTTTGGCAATATGGACGATGTGTTCTCCGGTGCCAAGATTTCTAATTTTGATTTAGACGATATGTTGAGTCGTACCCGTACCTTTACGGAGGAAGTCAGCAAAAGAAGTGCGGAGGCTTTGGAGCTGTCCCGCAAAAAAGTGGAGTGTCTGGATATAAAGGCCAAGCTGAGCAAGGCGTATGAGAGATACGGCCGACTGGCGTATGAAGCGGTGCAGCAACCTCAGTTGCAGCAGACGGAGGCGTTGGAGAGCTGTGGGGCGGAGATCACCGCTCTGCGTACCAAGCTGGATCAGCTGACGGCGGAGCTTGAGGCCGCCAAGAATCCGACGGTCACCACTGTTAGTGATGACGATGTGAGCGTATCCTAACCGCCACGCAAATAGAGGAAGAAGAAAGCAGTGTATGGACCCTATGGTCTGTGCGCTGCTCTTTTTTCACACCGGGTGATGGAATGGAACGGACAACCAAACAAAAGTACCTGTCCGCTGCAGGGCTGCTGTTGGTAGCTACGGCTGCCGTTAAGGTCATTGGTGCGGTGTATAAAATCCCGCTGACCGGCCTGATCGGCGGCACCGGACGGGGCTATTTCTCTACGGCTTATACGCTGTTTATGCCGGTGCATGCCATCACATTGGGCGCCTTTCCCGTTGCGTTGTCCGGGCTGGTAAGCAAGTACCGTGCTACCGGTGACAGTGCCCGGGTGGCGGCCTTGCAGCGCAGTGCCTGCGGGTTGTTTTTTTGGGTAGGTCTTGCCGGCATGGCACTGATGGTGCTGCTGGCCGGACCGTACACCCGGCTGGTGGCCGGTGCGCCAAATGCGGTTTATACGGTGCTGATCCTGGCGCCTACGGCGCTTTTTTCCGCCATGGCGGCAGCCCACCGTGCCTTTGCAGAAGGACACCTGAATATGGTGCCGACTTCTGTTTGCCAGGTACTGGAAGCACTGTTCAAGATGGTGTTCGGTCTGCTGTTTGCCAAGCTGTCTATGGGGCGGCTGTACCAAATTTACTTGGATACCGGCATGGTACTGGGCAATCGGGCAGAGAGCGAGACGGCGGCTCTGTCTATGATGTACCCGATAACAGCAGCCTGCGCCATGCTGGGGGTAACCCTGGGG
>ERZ827043.3796-NODE-3796-length-10412-cov-3.618036_pt1 | contig 10412 bp, 9 predicted proteins | sample MGYA00519923_ERZ827043 | MGnify/ENA primary metagenome ERZ827043 (study PRJEB31778, sample SAMEA3449251) | human gut metagenome | biome: human gut; feature: human-associated habitat; material: faeces | place: United Kingdom | collected 2010/2012 ...
AAATGATAATAGTAGAACTGTATATGTAACACCAACAGGAAAAAAATATCACTATATATCAACTTGTGGTGGGAAAAATTCAACAGCATCAACTTTAAATAAAGCAAAAGCAAGAGGCTTAACTCCTTGTCAGAAATGTGCACAATAGAATAAAACTATTTTAGTTTAAAGGAAAGAGAAAAAGTGAAATGGAAAATAAAACATTGGATAATATAGAGGAAATAGCTCTGGATGGAATAGAATCTTTAACAGAAATAATATTTGATAATGGAATAGTAGAAAAAATCCCCATAGCTAATATAGCATCAGCTATAATAAAAACAGGAGAAAAAATTTATAATAAGAATTTAGAAAGACAAACAATAAAATTTATTTAAAGTTTAAATAAACAAGAGATTAGTGAAGAAAATATAAAAAAATATAAAGAAAAAGTTTTTAAAAATGACAAGAAAACAAAAGAAGAAATAGAAAGAGTTATACAAATTTTATCAAGAAGAACAAAAAATAATCCATGTTTAATAGGTGAACCAGGTGTAGGTAAAACTGCTGCAGTTGAAGGATTAGCTCAAAAAATTGTGTCAGGAGATGTTCCAGAAATATTAAAAAATAAAAGAGTTGTAACACTTGATATTTCAGGTATGGTAGCAGGAGCTAAATATAGAGGAGACTTTGAAGAGAGAATCAAAAAAGCATTGAATGAAGTAAAAAAAGCAGGAGATATAATTCTTTTTATAGATGAAATTCATACAATAGTTGGAGCTGGTGCTGCAGAAGGTGCTATTGATGCTGCAAATATTTTAAAACCATTACTTGCAAGAGGAGAAATTCAATTAGTAGGTGCAACAACTTTAAATGAATATAGAAAATTTATTGAAAAAGATGCAGCCTTAGAAAGAAGATTTAGCCCAGTAACAGTAAATGAACCATCTGAAAAAGATACAGTTCAAATCTTAAAAGGAATTAGAGATAAATATGAAGCTCATCATAATGTTAAAATAACAGATGAAGCAATCGAAGCTGCTGTAAAATTATCTGTAAGATATGTAAATGACAGATTTTTACCAGATAAAGCTATAGACTTAATAGATGAAGCATCATCAAAAGCAAGATTAAGAAGCTATACAGAACCAGAAAGTCTAAAAGAATTACAAGAAAAAATAGAAAAAATGAAAAATGAAAAAGAAGATGCAGTAATAAATCAAAAATTCGAGAACGCAGCTGAATTAAGAGATAAAGAAAAAAGCTTAAAAGAGCAATTTGAAAAAGAACAAACAAAATGGAACAATAAGAAAACAAAAGATATAGTAACAATAACTGAGGAAAACATAGCAGAAGTAATTAGTAGTTGGACAGGAATTCCAGCTAAAAAAATAACAGAAGATGAAAATGAAAAATTAAAAAATCTAGAAGTAGAATTGCATAAAAGAGTTATTGGTCAAAATGAAGCAGTAGAAGCGGTTTCAAAAGCAATAAGAAGAGGCAGAGTTGGATTAAAAGATCCAAAGAGACCAATAGGTTCATTCCTATTTTTAGGACCAACAGGAGTTGGAAAGACAGAGTTATCAAAAGCATTAGCAGAAGTATTATTTGGTGATGAAAATGCAATGATAAGAATTGATATGTCAGAATATATGGAACCACATTCAGTAGCTAAATTAATAGGAGCTCCTCCAGGATATGTAGGATTTGATGATGGAGGTCAATTAACAGAAAAAATAAGAAGAAAACCATATTCTGTAATATTATTTGATGAAATTGAAAAAGCACATCCAGATGTTATGAATATGTTATTACAAATACTAGAAGATGGAAGATTAACAGACAGTCAAGGTAGAACAGTAAATTTCAAAAATACAGTAATAATAATGACATCAAACTTAGGAGCAAGAATAATAACAGATAAAAAGCATTTAGGATTTTCAAGTAATGTTTTAGCTGAAAATAAAGATAATAGTGATGAAAAAACAATGCAAAAAGAATACGAAGAAACTAAAAAAGAAGTTATGACAGAATTAAAAAAAGAATTAAGACCAGAATTTATAAATCGTATTGATGAAATAATTGTATTCCACAAACTAGGAGATACAGAAATAGAAAAAATAATAGATATCATGTTAAAAGAAGTGGAAAATAGACTAAAAGAACAAAAATATGATGTTGAATTTGGGCCAGAAGTAAAGAAATTAATAGCTGAAAAAGGAATTGACAAAAACTTTGGAGCAAGACCATTAAGAAGAACAATTCAAAATTTAGTTGAAGATAGTATGGCAGAAGAAATTCTAGATGGAAAATTAGATAAAGGTAAATTAACAAAATTTACTGTGAAAGATGGAAAAATAGTAAAAATGGGACAGAAGTAATCTGTTCCACTTTTGATTTGAAGTCGTTTTATGAAAAATTTACCAAAAACACTTGAAAAAACAGGAAAATTATAGTATACTATTCAAGTAAACCTTTTACTTAGCTTTCAAGAAAAGCACCAAAACTAAAAGCTCAGTTAAAGGTGTAAAAAAATATAGGAGGTGTAAACATGACAAAGGAAAGAAAACAAGAAATCATTAACACATATAAAAGAGAAGAAAAAGACACTGGTTCACCAGAAGTACAAATTGCTCTTTTAACAGAAAGAATTAATGAATTAACAGAACACTTAAAAGTACATGTTAAAGATAATCACTCAAGAAGAGGATTATTAAAAATGGTTGGTAAAAGAAGAAATTTACTAAACTACTTAGCTAAAAAAGATGTTCAAAGATACAGAGACATCGTTGAAAAATTAGGATTAAGAAAATAATTTCATAATAGAGCCTATGCAAAAGAAAATTTAGCATAGGCTTTTTGTGGAAAATTAAAAGAGACCGGAATTTAGGTAAGTAGCTTGTATAATGTGCTGAAAAAGAATCAGAATATTATAGAGGTTACAATCTAAATGAGATTATACTAAATTAGAGAAAAAAATAATAGGGAAAAAAAGGGCGTCCCCAATTCCCTAAAAGGAGGACAAGTATGTTTGATTTTATTAAAAAATGGTGCAAAAAAGAAAATGGAAAGGAAGAAAATAAAATGTTCAAAACTTATGAAACAGAATTAGCAGGAAGAAAATTAACAATTGAAACAGGAAAATTTGCAGGTCTTGCAAATGGAAGTGTAACAGTTAGATATGGAGATACAGTTGTAATGGTAAATGTTACAGCATCTAAAGAACCAAGAGATGGAATAGACTTTTTCCCATTGTCAGTAGACTATGAAGAAAAATTATATTCAGTTGGAAAAATTCCAGGTTCATTCCAAAAAAGAGAAGGTAAACCAAGTGATAAAGCAATTTTAACATCAAGAGCTATAGATAGACCATTAAGACCATTATTCCCAAAAGATTTTAGAAATGATGTAGTAGTTGTTGCAACAGTTCTTTCAGTAGAACAAGACAACTCACCAGAAGTAGCAGCTATGATTGGTGCTTCAGCAGCACTTTCAATTTCAGATATACCATTTGGTGGACCAACAGCAGCAGTAAATGTTGGATTAGTTGATGGTAAAATAGTTATAAACCCAACAGAAGCACAAAGAAAAGTATCTGATTTAACATTAACAGTAGCAGGAACTGAAGAAAAAATAGCAATGATAGAAGCTGGAGCAAACGAAGTTCCAGATGATGTTATGTTAGAAGCAATAAAAGAAGGACATAAAGAAATCAAAAAGATTTGTAAATTCATTGAAAAAATGAAAGAGGAAATTGGTAAACCAAAATTCGAATACAAATCATTTGCAGTCAATCCAGATGTCTATGCATACATAGAAGAAAACTTCAAAGAAGAAATGAAAGAAAAAGTTCAAGAAAAAGACAAAGAAACAAGAGACAACAATATTGCAGAATTATCTGACAAAATAGCAACAAGTTATGCAGAAAAATTTGGAGAAGAAGCAGCAGAAGAACACAAATCTGATATTGGAGAAGCAATCTATAAATTAGAGAAAAAATGTGTAAGAGAAATGATTTTCTTTGAACACAAAAGAGTTGATGGTAGAGCAATAGATGAAATTAGACCATTATCATGTGAAATAGACTTATTACCACGTGTTCATGGAAGTGCATTATTTACAAGAGGACAAACTCAAGTTCTTTCAGTTACAACATTAGGAATGATAAGTGAAGAACAAACATTAGATGGAATTGATACAGAAGAATCAAAAAGATATATGCATCAATACAACTTCCCAAGTTACAGCGTAGGTGAAGCAAGACCACCAAGAGGACCAGGAAGAAGAGAAATAGGACACGGAGCATTAGCTGAAAAAGCATTAGTTCCAGTATTACCTTCAAAAGAAGAATTCCCATATGCAATAAGAGTTGTATCAGAAGTATTATCATCAAATGGTTCAACATCACAAGCAAGTATATGTGGAAGTACATTAAGCTTAATGGCTGCAGGTGTACCAATAAAAAGACCAGTGGCAGGTATATCAACAGGACTTGTAACAAATCCAAATGACGAAAATGACTATGTAATGCTTACAGATATTCAAGGATTAGAAGATTTCTTCGGAGATATGGACTTCAAAGTTGGTGGAACAGAAAAAGGTATAACAGCAATCCAAGTTGATATCAAAGTTGATGGATTATCATATAAAATTATAGAAGAAGCATTTGCTAGAACAAGAGTAGCAAGAAAACACATCTTAGAAGATGTTATGGCACCAGTAATTTCTAAACCAAGAACAGAAATATCAAAATATGCACCAAGAATAGTTTCAACAAAAATAAAAGTAGAAAAAATTAAAGATGTTATTGGAAAAGGTGGAGAAACAATAAACAAAATTATTGATGCAACAGGTGTAAAAATAGACATAGAAGAAGATGGACAAGTAATGATTTACTCAAATGATTCAGAAAAAGCAAACCAAGCATTAGAAATGGTAGAAGATATCGTAAGGGATGTAGAAGTTGGCGGAATTTATTACGGAACAGTTACAAGAATAATGAACTTTGGAGCATTCGTAGATTTAGGAGTAGCAGGAAAAGAAGGTTTATTACATATTTCTAAAATATCTAAAGAAAGAATCAAAAAAGTTGAAGATGTTCTTAATGTTGGAGATAAAGTAACAGTAAAAGTAACTGAAATTGATGATCAAGGTAGAGTTAACTTAACAGCTATTTTATCTGATGATAAAGAGGAAAAAGAAGTAAAAGAATAATAATAAAGATAAAAAGATAACAAAAATTAACATATATATAAATAGGTTAAAGCTGTTATCTTTTTTTGGATTTAAAACATAAATAAAATATTGCCAAACCCCCTAAAACAATGTTATAATATAAAAGATAAAAAAGAAACACAGGAGAAAAAATGAAAAATAAAATAACCAATATCATAACATGGGTAATAATCATCACAATACTAATATTCGCCTTCAAATTCTACCAAACAAACAACTTCAACGAATTCGTTAGAAGTGAAGCAAATTTACGCACATCAGAATTCAAAAGAGACAAAGAAACAAAATACTCAAAAACTGCAAGTTACAAAATAACATCAAACAACGAAAATGATGCAATGTTTTCCAAAAAAGTAAAAGTAGAAAAAAATACGCCATACAAAGTAACATGTATGGTAAAAACTGAAAATGTAGTACCAGAAAACGACATATCAGGAGTAGGAGCACAAATTGCAATATCAGGAACATCTGAAAAATCAATAGCTATAACAGGAACTCAAGACTGGCAAAAAATAGAAATGATATTTAATTCAAAAAATAGAGAAGAAGTAGATGTTGGATTTAGATTAGGTGGCTATCTAGGTAACTGCACAGGAACAGCATGGTTTTCTGATTTAACTTTAGAAGAGGGAACATTAAACGAAAGTAAAAATTGGAAATTTGCATGTTTTATATTTGAAAATACAGATGTAATAGTAAATGAAAAAGAAATAAAACTATCAATGACAGATACTGATGTATCAGACATAAGAGACACAATAAAAAGATTTGAATCAACAGTAACGGATTTATCAAATGGAAAAATGACAGGAAATTGTGATATTTATAAAATACAAGACCCAATAAATAAATTAACATATGATGAAGAATTTGGCTATTATGTAGCACCAGAAGATATAGAAAAATCAATAAAAAATGTTGTTCAACAAAATGATTATGACCACATATTTGTAATAATAAGATTAGGAAATGAAGAATTCCAAAATGATATTAAAATAAATGATTGGATTGGACTTCGGAGCAATGGATTACTATGGAATAGGGTATTCAAATATTAGATTACCAAATTCATCAAAAAGCTATATTTACAAATATAATACAAGAATAAATACTTTCCCAGAAGAAGTATTTCTACATGAATTTTTACATTCCTTAGAAAGAACAGCAGAAGAATATGATTACAAGATTCCAGCGTTACATGACTACGAAAAATATGGATACAAAAACCAGAACTTAACAGGATTAAAAGATTGGTATCAAGACTATATGAATAAAAATATAAAAACATCAAGTGGTTATATTGGATTACCACAAGAAGTATATACTTTAAAACCTGCTAAAATAACAGATTTTAAATATTCATATAAAATAGAAGAATTTCATGAGCCACAAAACATAATAGAAGAAATAAGACAATTATTTAAAAATGTTATAAATAATGTAAAAAACATAATAGAAAGAGTGAAAGAATAATGAAAGTATCAGAATTTAATTACAATTTACCAGAAGAATTAATAGCACAAGTACCACTAGAAAAAAGAGATGAATCAAGATTAATGGTTCTAGATAGAGAAAAACAAACAATCGAACATAAAGTATTTAAAGATATAATAGATTATCTAGAACCAGGAGATTGTCTAGTTAGAAACAATACAAAAGTTATACCAGCAAGAATTTATGGTAAAAAAGAAACCGGAGCACATGTTGAATTTTTATTATTAAATAATATTGAAGGAGATATCTGGGAAAGTATTGTTAGACCAGGAAATAAATTACATATTGGAACAAAAGTAATATTTGGAGATGGTTTACTAGAAGCAGAAATATTAGATATAATGCCAGGTGGAACAAGAAAAGTTGAATTCCACTATAAGGGAATATTTAATGAAATTCTAGACCAAATTGGATTAATGCCATTACCACCATATATTCATGAAGAATTAAAAGATAATGACAGATACCAAACAGTATATGCAAAATACGAAGGGTCTGCAGCAGCACCAACAGCAGGATTACATTTTACACCTGAACTATTAAAGAAAATAGAAGAAAAAGGTGTAAAAATAGCAAATGTAACATTACACGTTGGAATTGGAACTTTTAGACCGGTAAAAGAAGATGATGTAGAAAAACACGAAATGCATTCAGAACATTATTATATAAAAAAAGAAGACTGTGATAAAATAAATGAAACAAAGAGAACTGGAAAAAGAGTAATATCAGTTGGAACAACATCATGTAGAGTTCTAGAAACAATAGCAGATGAAAAAACAGGAATGGTAGCACCAACTGAAGGTGACACACAAATATTTATTTATCCAGGTTATAAATTTAAATGTATAGATGGATTAATAACAAATTTCCATTTACCACAATCAACATTATTAATGCTCGTATCAGCATTAGCAGGAAAAGAATATATAATGGGAGCATATAACGAAGCTGTAAAAGAAAAATATCGTTTCTTTAGTTTCGGAGATGCAATGTTTATAAAATAATAGGAGGAAAAAATGAAACCAGCAGTAACATACGAATTACTACACACCTGTAAACAAACAGGAGCGAGAAGAGGAGTTATACATACACCACACGGAGATATACAAACACCAATATTTATGCCAGTTGGGACACAAGCAACTGTAAAATCAATGACACCAGAAGAATTAAAAGAAGAAGTACAAGCCCAAATAATCTTGTCAAATACATATCATTTATATTTAAGACCAGGACAAGATATAGTAAAAGAAGCGGGCGGACTTCACAAATTTATGAATTGGGACAGACCAATTTTAACAGATAGTGGTGGATTTCAAGTTTTCAGTTTAGGAGACTTACGAACAATTTCAGAAGAAGGGGTTGAATTTAAATCACATTTAGACGGAAGCAGACATTTCTTCTCACCAGAATCAGTAATGAAAACAGAAGAAGATTTAGGAGCAGATATCATAATGGCCTTTGATGAATGTTGTCCATATCCATCAACATATGAATATACAAAAAATTCAATGGAAAGAACAACAAGATGGGCGCAAAGATGTAAAGACGCACATATAACAGAAAATCAAGCCTTATTTGGAATAATACAAGGAGGATTTTTCAAAGACTTAAGAGATAAAAGTTTAGAAGATTTAGTGAAATTAGATTTACCAGGTTATGCAATAGGGGGAATAAGTGTAGGAGAGCCAAAAGAAGAATTTTTGGATATATTACGATATACAGCACCAAAAATGCCAGAAAACAAACCAAGATATCTAATGGGAGTAGGAACACCAGACTATTTAATAGAAGCAGCTATCGCAGGAATAGATATGTGTGACTGTGTACTACCAACAAGAATAGCGAGAAATGGAACAGCAATGACATCACATGGAAAAGTAGTAGTAAGAAATGCAACATATGAAAGAGATTGGGGACCATTAGATCCAGAATGTGATTGTTATACTTGTAGAAATTATACAAGAGCATATATAAGACATTTAGTAAAAGCTAACGAAATATTAGGAGTAAGATTATTATCAATTCATAACTTAAGATTCTTGACTAAATTAATGGAAAGAGTTAGAATAGAAATTGAAAATGATAATTTATTAACATTTAAAAATGAATTTTACGAAAAATATGGCTACACTAAATAATTTTAAAGGGGGATACTAATGAACTTAATAGATGAGAACTTTGAAGAAAAAAAATTAAAAGAAGATAAAAATAAAAAAATAGCTAAAATAATACTGATTTTGATGGTAGTAATAATAGTAGTTATAATTGGATTAGTTGGTGCAATGGCTTATATAAAAAGCAGCGAATTACAAGTTTATTTGAATGGTTCAGCAAATCCTAAAATAAAAGAAATGATGGTAATAGAAGATGATGGTACAATATATTTTCCAATAAAAGAAATAGCATCATACCTTGGTTATAAAAGCTATAATGGAGAATACTCTGATAAATCAGAAGATAAAAACAAATGCTATGTGCAATGTAATGATGAAGTTGCAAACTTTACATTAAATTCTAAAAAAATATATAAACTAACAACAACACGAAATAATTCAAATTATGAATATTATTATACAGACAAACCAGTAAAGGCAATTAATGGTAAATTATATGCAACATCAGATGGAATAGAAAAAGCATTTAATGTATCATTCTCATTCAATGATAAGACAAATAAAGGTTATATATATACAATGCCATACTTAATAGAAACATATACATCAAAAATACTAGATTATGGTTACTCAAAAATAGATGAAAACTTTACAAATCAAAAATCAGTTTTAAATAGCATGTTAATAGTATATAAAGAAGATGACAAATCATATGGTGTAATAGACTTAAAGGGAAATGCAGTAATAGAAGCAAAATATGATGGAATAACCTTCTTACCAAATACAGGTGATTTTTTAGTAAAAAGTAATAATAAAGTAGGAACTATATCTGAAAAAAGAGAAACAAAAATACCAATAAATTATGATAGCTTAGAATTAATTGATAGTGACTTAGCATTATATCTAGCAAAAAAAGATAATAAATATGGAATAATAGATTCTAGAGGAAACGTAAAAATTTATATAGAATATGATGAAATTGGAATAGATAATACAAAATTTCAAAAAAATGATATAAAAAATAAATACTTGATAGCAAATGGTCTAATTCCAGTAAGAAAAGATAAAACTTGGGCATTATTTGATAAAAATGGAAACCAATTAACAGATTTCGAGTACGATAGCTTTGGTTATATTGCATCAAGTAACAAAGATGCTATAAACTTATTAGTAATTCCAGATTATGACGTAATAGTAGCTTGTAAAAATAAAAAATATACATTAATTAATTCATCAGGAAAAACAATATTTGCAGCATTAGTTGATGATATATATATGACAATTAGTTCAGGACAAAAACATTATTATATGAACTTTAATGACAGAACAGAAGATGTTGAAACAGTTTTAGATGTTTATAATGTAAAAAAATCTAATAATAGCAATTCAAATAATAACTCAAATACAAATTCAAATAGTTCAACATCAAATGACAATAATATAAATAACACAATAGATAACAATTCAAATAATGATAGAAAAAGCTCAGATACTGAAAGTCAACAAACAGATAGTGAACAAGATGATCAATAATTAAATAGTAATATTTTTAATACAAAATGAATAATAATATATATAGTAAACTTA
>ERZ827043.3803-NODE-3803-length-10374-cov-3.824595_pt1 | contig 10374 bp, 5 predicted proteins | sample MGYA00519923_ERZ827043 | MGnify/ENA primary metagenome ERZ827043 (study PRJEB31778, sample SAMEA3449251) | human gut metagenome | biome: human gut; feature: human-associated habitat; material: faeces | place: United Kingdom | collected 2010/2012 ...
TTCACTTTCTTTTTGTTGTTTTTCAACTTAACCTTAACGGTCTTTCCAACCGTTATCGTTACTGATTTTTTGCTCAGTTTCACCTTCTTCTTTGCCGCCAGTACATTTTGCGGCATCATCGTAAATGCCAGTACAAACACAAGCAAAACGGCAATTTTTCGTCTCATTTTTCTCATATCATATCCCTCCATGTGTAATCAAACAATTTCATCGTTTTACTCTCCTAACTCCAAATTCCTCTCGACAGATGCATTGGTAATCGTTACGTCTGCTGCGGTAACCATTCCGGAATCCAAGGACACTTTTATCTCATACTCTCCCGGCTCTACATAGAATTCATATTTCCCTTCATCAAATGTATAGTTCGAAAGTTCTGTTGCGTCTCCCTTTTTGTGCAAGTACACCCATGTATCATCGGACACCTCGGTTCCATTTACCTTGCAGCTACCGGATATCTTATACACGTTTGTATTGATAACAACAGTATCGCTCGAACCATCCACGGTAAAGCCATAGTCTCCTATACTTGGCATACAGTAATAATCAACACACTGGTAATCGCCGGTTGGCAGCACGATGCGTGATGTATAATCCCCAGACTCATCATCGTCCATATAGTAGTAGTAAATGCTGCTCGTACCCTTATTTGCAAATTTAAGCCTCCGTTTCGGATATATCGATATCAACTCATCTTCTGCATCAAGCATTTTAATTTTTACATATTTGTACGGCATCGTTAAATCTTTCACTACATTGGAATCGGTAACTGTCATCCTGCCAACCGATTTCCCGTTGTGCAAAAACTCATATTCACCGGCTAAAACGTCAAATTTGAAACCGGATATATCATCCTCATCAAATTTTGGTGCCATAATTAATTTCTTGTAAACCACCTCATTTCTCATAACCAAAATCTCGTAATTTCTATACATGTCTTTTGGAATTTGAAGTCCTGCCATATCTAACAGCTCACCCTTACAGGAATACATCTCGTAATCCTTTGTCATCTCACCAAGTGACACTTCAATGGTATCAACTGTAGCATCTTCTATTTTTACATAATAAGTACCCGGCTTTAAATAGACGTTGTACGTATCAAATACGGAAAATGCCCAATAGCAGTTATTTTCATCCTCGGTATCTACAAATTTATAATATCCGGAACCTTTTCCGGACACAAGTGCAAGTTCCATCTTGATATCATATGTTCCACTTCCGGTTACTTCCACGGTGTCAACCGGGCAATCACAGGATTGAACCGTGTATGTTCCTTTCTGCACATATGCGTAATAACGGTTGTCATCTCCCAGTAAATCTCTCAAATAAATGCAGGAAGACTCCTCTGATTCAAAGTTAAAGCCCGGAACATCCGGCGTATTCGCACCTGTTCTTGTCACCTTTCCGGTGATTTTATAAACCGGAAGTTTCTCATTATGCACTACATCTCTGTCCTCTACCGTAAACGTCTGCCCCAGTTCAAACTCATAGGTGCCTTTTTGTAAATCCGTTTCGAAACATCCATTCTTATCCGTCTCAATCGTGTATTCACATTCCTCATCGCTTAACTTAGACAATAAAACTTCTGCTTCTGCAATCGGCAGTCCATCTTCTGTTGTCAATTTTCCGGACACTGCATAGGTTTTCTGTTTTTCCACTAGCACATACGACTGCTCATTTTCCTGTCCATCCACTGTAAGTACAATGTTAAAGGAATAATAGCCATGGTCCGTTTTGTCGTCATAATAAGGCTCATCGTGCCAGACCACATTGCGAATCTCAATATTTTCATTATTCCAATATACATTATTATAGACTGCACGGTAAATCTTTAAGTCTTCCACTACATTAGCAAATATGTCTTTTATTGTTTTTCCATCTTCTAACGCCGGCTCATACACAAAACGCTCTTCACTGTATCCCCGATATAAATTCACCTCACCTTTTGTTGCGGTAAATGCATCTATGTAAAAATGAGAATCTGTCTTGGCATCAATGTAAACCATACCTGAACCGACTGCCAGATTATCTTTCGCAAAGGAATCACTAATAACGCTCACAAAATAATCATCGCAGACTTCTTTTCTTGCATTCACTGTATACTGCTGTTCCTCGTAGACACCAACAAGTTTAATATTTTCTGCATTTTGAATCTTTGAAGTATTAACTTCTTTATCTTTAAAATAATATCCGCTTTCCCCTTCTTCATCATGCAGACTTTGTTCTAACTCATACTTTTCACCATCTGCATCCAAAGAAAGCCATGTCATACCATTCTCCGAGCCTTCCTCTGAATCCTCGCGGACAAGTTTCATCGTAACTGTTTGCTTATACTCCTTACCGCCCTGCACAGCCGTAAGCAGGAATGAATAATACGGCTTCTGCCATTCCTCATCGTCATGCCAGACAACATCGGTAATTGACTTTACTTCCGCCTTTTTACCGTAACAATAAACGTTATATGTACATTTTGTCACGTCCGGTACAAACTCCTTCAGGGAATCAGCCTCCTCGGAGATTACATAAATATCATTATAATTCAGCGAATACGACGGAACATCTTTTTCAAATGCAACGGAGCTGACAATCAATGGCTCTTTTTCGGCATAAAGCCCCTGATAATTTGACTCCGGTTTCACCGTTGGCGCCGGTGTCTCATCCGGTGGCATCATCGTCTCAATCGGCGTCGGATCCGGCTTATTGTCCGGCTTTGGCGTCGGAGTCGACGGCAGAGACGGTTTTTCGGTCGGCTTTACCGTTGGTGTTGCTGTTGGATCTGCTGTTTTTTTGCTGTCATTCTTATCTTTATTTTGATTGGTTCCGGCTTTCTTTACCGTCACTTTACAGACAAACTTTTTCTTGCCTACTTTCGCCTGCACCTTTGCTTTTCCGGCTTTTTTACCATGAATCGTGACACCGGTCTTTTTCTTTTTACTCAGTTTCACATTTTTCTTGCCGGATACAACCGTCCACTTCACTTTCTTTTTGTTGTTTTTCAACTTAACCTTAACGGTCTTTCCAACCGTTACCGTTACTGATTTTTTACTCAGCTTCACCTTCTTCTTGGCTGCGAGAACATTCTGTGGAATCACAGAAAAGCTCAGCACAAACACAAGCAAGAAAGCAACTGTGCCTCTTACTTTTTTCATATTATATCCCTCCATTGTGTTATAGAAAATTGTGTTTTCTTAATTTTATATGAAATTGTTAGGGGCGTCAAGAAAAATAAGAGTGAAATTCAATCAGAATTTCACTCTTACTTATTCAACCTATTTTACTCTCCGTCACTCCGCCGTTAGCGCACATGACACATTTTTATCTGTCACGGTAACCGTTCCGTAGTAAATCCTATTGCCATTATCATAACTGCACACCTCATAAGTGCCGGGCTCATCAACAATAACTAGTGCCAATCCTTTGTCATTATCTACATAATAATACTCTGTTTTTTCATCTTTCTCGACACGTATCCACTTATCTTTTGCAAATTCTCCATTGGCTTCTTTGACAACAACCGCGATTTGATATCCGTTAATGGTATAGTCCTGCTGTTTGTCAGCCGAATTTATTGTAACGGTTCCAATGTCTTTATCATCCAATTTCATCGTATATGTGCCATATGGAACATAGGAAAATGAGAAGCTTCCATCCGCTTTCAAGTCAGCTGTAATATCACCACTAGCAAACCCATCCGAGTACAAACATAATGAACTTTCACCGTACATCGCACTGGTGCCATCTTTCCATGTCAGCTGCCCGGATAGGCTTCCAGCCACTATATCAAAATTCTTCTCATACGGAGCATCCGGCACTGTCACTTCCTGCCGTACAAGCGTATGCTCTTTCGAATTTTTCTCGTCGGTGTAAGTAATGATAAAATTATATACGCCTGCCTCCAAAAACATTTCATATTTGCCATCCTCCGGATACGCATAAATCATCTTACTGTTAGTCTTAAAGGCAAGTATCTGATACTTACCGCCTTTCTCGCCAACAATCCGGCAAGTACCGCTAACCCGGCAAACGTCAGTTGCTACATCCACAAGTTCCGTGTCTTTCGTAACCGAAAATTCATATCCTTTGCTCGTTAAGCCTTCCACAGAGTTGACTTTATAATTTCCAAGAAGCAGCAAAACTCCGTTTTTATCTTTTGGATGATACCAATACTGCTTATTTGTATCAACATTTAAAACTTCGATGGTGCTGTCCGGCTTAATCACATTGTTTTGTTTATCCAGCACGCGGAATTTGACATACCGAATCGGTAGACACAAATCTTTTTCCACATCCTCATCCGCAATTGTGACACTACCAAGTGAATTTTCTTCGAAAAAGAACTCATACGTTCCTTTCGGAAGACCAATTTCATATCCGGAACCTTTGTCCTGCAAATATCCTGCTAAGCGAATGGTCTTGAAAAACTCGCCATCTTTTTTAATTTCAATCTCGTAACTATCAAACCTATTTGCCGGAAGCTCGTTTTGGGTAGCGTCCAGTATTCTGCCTGAACACATTGCAATTGAAAAATCTTTTTTAATATCCTGCGATGTGACTTCAATCCTATCAAAAGTAATGTCATTATATAGGACATCGTAAGTACCAGGTTTCAAATATGCCGTGTAACTGCCTTTATATGCAAACGCAAGCACTGTATTTTTCTTATTATTAATATCTACAAACTCAAGATTTTTCTTTGCAAGCTTACCGGTAATCCGATATAACTTAATCGTAAAATCTTTTGTACCTGAACCTGTTACCTCAAAAGTATCGATTACTTGACTTCCCTGCATTAATTCATAGGAGCCTTTTTCCAGATAAGCCCGGTAATTCATATTGTTATCTGTACCAAAATATATTATCTGATTTTCACCAGTCGGTCTCATCCAATAGCCCGCATCTACAGCCGGTGCGTTCTCACGGATAATACTTCCACTTAACAGGCAGACCGGAAGTGTTATATCCTTTTGCAGTGGACCTTCGTCTACGGTAAAGGACTCTCCTGCTTTGAAACAATAAGTTCCTTTTGATGCCTGGAAGGAGTATTCACCCTTGTCATTCGTATATACAACACTATACTCAACTCCCTCCTTCAGGACATACAAGTAGATATTTGGTATCGGCGTTCCGTCTTCCATTTTTAAAACTCCGGATACCGTATACTTCTTTTCTTTTTCAATCAATTTATAAGACTGTGTAATCTTCTTGCCATCTACGGTCAAAGAAATATCAAAGGAATAATAGCCATTGTCACCGCCGCCCGGATAATACGACTCGTCATTCCAAACTACATTTTCAATCACCGCATTTGTGTAACATTTATTCCGGTATGCCACCTGCTGAATCTGAAGGTTCTTGGCAAACTCCGTGAAAATGTCTTTTAAGGATTTTTCTTTATCCAGCATCTGCTGATATTCAAACAAGTTAGCATCTGAATCAAAATTCACATTACCTTTTGTTGAAGTATAGGAAAGAATGTAATAAAAATCCTGTTTCTTATCACTTACTGTAAAACTGTCCTCAGACGAACCAATCCGCAAATTGCCTAATTCCTCTAATTCCAGTGTTGAATGAGTAAACTCATAGGCATTGCCATTGTAAAGGGTGTATCGGTCGACCACACAATCCAACGTATAATCCTTATCTCCATAGCGTGCAACTACTTTATATTCTTTGGTATCTATCAAATCTTTTAGTACGACATCATCCGACTTGATATAATACTGCCAGTTTATTTCATTATTCTTCCACATAAGTGAATTCTCCAGTTCATACTCTTTTCCATCCGCAATCAGTGTATGGAAAACCAATCCATTATCCACTCTATAATACTCTACGGAATCCGTGTAAGATACCATATTCGCCGTAGCACTGTACTGCTTTCCGCCTTGTTCCACTGTCAATTTAAACGTGTAATATCCAGAATCGGTATTATCCCCATAAAAGGACTTATCATGCCATACCACATCAGAAATGGATTTTACCTCTGCCTTTTTTCCATGACTGTAAACAGTATACTCACATTTTTTCACATCCGGCAGCGCTTCTTTTGCAGACTGCCCCTCCGGTATTGCAGCAAAAATGGTATTCATGCTCAATGAATAATACTCTACTGCTTTATCAAACTTAACCGAACTAATCTGAACATCTTCCTCCTCTGCATAAAGTCCCTGTCTGGGATGTGCTGTGGCAGGTGTCTGGTTTGCCGGCTGCATCGTCTGCAATGGCTTCTTTGTCGGTTTCGGTGTTTGTGTTACAACCGGTGTTGGTTTCGGTGTCTTTTTCGGCGGTTTCTTCTTAACCGTCACTTTGCAGACATACTTTTTCTTGCCCACTTTTGCCTGTACTTTCGCCTTTCCGGCTTTTTTACCTTTAATTGTGACGCCTGTCTTTTTCTTTTTGCTAAGTGCCACGTTTTTCTTGCCGGAAGTAACGCTCCATTTTACTTTCTTTTTGTTGTTCTTCAGTTTAATCTTAACTGTCTTGCCAACGTTTACGATTACAGATTTTTTGTTCAGCTTCACTTTCTTCTTCGCTGCGTAGGCAGTCTGCGGGAACAGAGATAATGCCATCGCGAAGATTAGTAAAAGAACAAGTGATTTTTTCCCTTTTCGCATTTAAATATCCTCCTAAAATGTTTTTGTGTCTTTTCCCAGTTTATTGTTATTGGCATGGAATGCCTAATAACACATCAAAGTCTAATCCCTCAACAATTATTTGCTTAAAATTTGTTCAAAATCTTTATAAAAGCGTTCATAACTGATAGAGCATTTTTCTCGCAATGTCGAAATTTCTGAACATTTTGCAATTTCATAAAAGTTCTCCCGACTAGCAGTATATGTTTGGTATCTATTATCCAAACTTCTAATCATTCGCACTAAATAATTCTTTGGATAATCACTACCGGAATCATTTTTATTTCCCCAAATATACTCTGGTTCAGCTGGCATTTTTGCCTGTTGTATTTCAAGTTCAAATACTTGCTCTAATGCCGATTTGTCTGCCAATATCCAACACTCTATCATGCTTAAAGGTATCATCGGTATCCCTTTGTCTGAGTTTAAACCATCTTTCACTTCCTTGTATACTGTCTCATAATGTTTCGTTACAGCTATACGATTACTGCTTTTCACTCCTGTCTCTTTATCTGCATCACAATAAAATATTCCGGCATCATACTTTCCTTCACCCATCAAAATTCTGAATTTTCTTGCCGGAATTCCTCTTCCCGACACTTCTTTTGAAGAGCGTCTTTGTAATTTTACCTTCTTTACATCCTCTTTCTCAATCGGTATAAATTCGACTTCCGCCCCTTTTTCTTTTGCGATATTTTCAGCATAAACTATTGCAGGACCCGGAAGCCATTTGCCTGTACTATATTCTTTTTGCCCAAAATCTGTTTTTCCTTCGCCGGTTATAGCAATTTTCATCCGAATTACCTTTCTAGTCATTTGATGCAAGTAACTTATCCAATACTTCTTTTTGCGACATATTAAGCAAAATCTCTCCCGGATACATATATTCTAATTTTGCTTTCATTGCCTCATTCTCAAAAAGCCTCGCTGCCTTTGTATATCCATTATTATCTCGATATAAAAAGACAATATCTTCGGCATCTATATAATCCATAAACACAGTGCTGTGAGTCGTTAATATAAGCTGATGCTTTTTCGCAGCATACATCTCCTTTAGAATCTCTAACAGCTGCTCTGCATAATTTGTATTTACCCCATTCTCTATCTCGTCCAAAAGCATTGTCGCATTAGAACTTTTAATCTCACTAATCGCAGCCAATGCTAACAAGCGCAACATTCCATCGCTCATTTCTTTTGACGATATCTTAATAGACTTACCCTCATATTTCTCAGTGCTGACAATCTGCATCCACCCCGGTCTTCCCGGTATTTCGACGTCTATATCAGAAATTCTGTCTCCAAACAACCTTGTCAATTTATTCATAAAACTTGCTTTCTGTTCATCTGTCATTTGCTTGATAAAGGATGGCAAATTCTTTCCTGACATTCCAATACTTTCCTTCGCACCTCGGCTGCTGAGCCTCATTTCATTTGGTGAAAGCATTTCAAATGACAATGAATTCTCCAGAAAATCAATAAAATATTTTATTCGGTAATCTATCGTTTCATCCCTATTTAACATTCTCAGTGCGGACGATTTAATTGCCAGTGCTCTCGGTAATACATTTGTATCCTTGCCTTCATTTTTTATGAAGCCATCTTCTCCTTTTTGATACACTAACAATTGGGTTCCATTACATACAAGTCTTTCAGAAAGCAGGCTTACCTCATTTTCATCTGAATAAATGGATAAAACCATGCTCCAGTCATACTCCAATTTACCTTCTTTAGAAGGAAGTAAAATATTACTTTCAAAATGTATTTTATTTGAATTTATTAATTTAGACTTGATATTATCCGCTGTCCAGTTCCTACGCTCTAACATAATATCAAAATCCTCTTTTATCGAGCCGCACAAAAAATCAATCGCTTGCAAAACACTACTCTTCCCTGTAGTGTTATTGCCAATAATCACACTCATTGGTGTAAACTCAACTGAAAAATCAACTAATGATTTGAAATTGTCAACCTTGAGTTTTCTAAACATAATCACAACTCTCCTTCATTCACGTATAGGCATTGTCTAAAGTATACCACATTTTTTTAGCTTATACCATAATTTCCCCAGAGTCCACCTTTATGTAAATCATGCTATCAGTGTTTCATGCCCAAAACACCTTGCTATACGCATATAGCAAATTCATTATAACCATTTTTTAACAACAACTCAACATCTAAATATTGACTTCTGTGTAATTCATATTATCGGGGTTTTACCTGTGTGTTAAGAAAAACTGAAAGCGTATTACGTCTTTAGGAGGCGTAGTACGCTTTTTTATTTAAATCTTTTCTTTTTTTGTGGCGGTGGGCAAGCAGACATATTAATACTACTTAATCAAAAAAAGGAGCTGATTTTATGCTACATATTTTATGGCCTTTTGAATTTACAGATTTTTACTTTTTGCATCTAAGAAAGTATTTGAAGGGAAATCAATTTGAGTATTTTTACACAATCATTTATCAGTTGGCTCAAAATGATCCATTTTTTCCGAATTCCCTTCACTTCATACTCGCAATCCTAGTTAATTTGCCATAACACCGAACGTAACCGCTCGCCAAAAATGACGAACGGTTACGTTTTTTATTTATAATATTATCTCACCTTTTTTGCCATGAAGCAAGACTTTTTTGATGATTGCGCAACCTTCTTTTATGGCATTACGCTTTCATAAAATTCTACTTACTCTTTTTTACCAATTGTATACTTCCGAAATCGTAGCATGATATTTTTCCAACTGTTCGGCATTTTCTTTCATAAAATAATCTCTTAACTGGCTATCTCTTACATAAATTGTTGTATTATTCCATATAATTCTTTGCAATACCCAATGATAAGCATTTTGCTGGCTTTGATACCAATCATATGTTTGATCTATGTACACATTTTCAACAATGATATGACCATAAATTTGAAAAAGCGATTTAGGTAATACAATATTTTTTAAGTGTTGTACATCTATAATGTCTTTAATATAATCAACACCCTCTGGCACAGAATAGGAAACATCTTGTTTGGCAAAAGGATATAGAAGTAATTGTTTCATATCTTTCGAATACAAGACACCATCCTGTGATTTATAATTCTTATTTTGCCCATCAACCTCTATTTCACTTAAATTTGACGTACCATGCGAATCGCTGAAACAAGGAAAACTTTCCACCGATGCCGGTATATATATTTTCCGGAATCCATGTATAACATTTCTAAGGGCTCCACCTCGAACTTCCTTTACTGTGTCCGGAATCTGATACTCGGTATCCGCTTTGGCACATGGATATTTTACCAGCACCGTCTTATCCTTATCAAACCAAACTCCATTTTCAGAAGAAAAGTTTTCATTTTCATCACTAATACTAATTTCTTTTAGTGATGACCAACTATAGGAACTATCTAAACCATAATCAATGTCCAAAAATGTATTTGTTGCTTGTGGAATATACCTCAAATACTTTGACAACGTAATTACTGTTATTTGATTATTACGAATCTGTTTATTGGCAGGGTTATCGTAAATACCACAATAATCATTTATAACCTGCGCGCCATCAATTGTGTCTGGTATATGAACACTTTTTTCTGTGCTGTAAATAGCATTTACTTGCGCAATTTCCCCATTTGAAATATATGAATACTGTTCATTTGTTTTTTCCTCAGCAACGGAGATCTTTATTTGTTTTGAAACTGTATTCGTATTACTCCATGCTCCTTCTGTGTAAGATAAAGTCGCATTATAATCACCCGTTG
>ERZ827043.3822-NODE-3822-length-10340-cov-4.217307_pt1 | contig 10340 bp, 9 predicted proteins | sample MGYA00519923_ERZ827043 | MGnify/ENA primary metagenome ERZ827043 (study PRJEB31778, sample SAMEA3449251) | human gut metagenome | biome: human gut; feature: human-associated habitat; material: faeces | place: United Kingdom | collected 2010/2012 ...
AAGAAGAAATCTTTCTTTTTTCGTATTTTTGTCCCAATATGCACGTTTAATCCAAATAGGTAACGAACATTTGCGAAGAGAATGAAAGTAATTGATTTAATAAATAACAGCAAAAAAACAGCCTTTTCTTTCGAAATCCTCCCTCCACTGAAGGGTACGGGGATTGAAAAGTTATATCAAACAGTCGATACGCTCCGGGAATTTGACCCGAAATATATCAATATCACCACGCATCGCAGCGAATACGTATATAAAGACCTCGGCAACGGCCTGTTTCAACGGAACCGTTTGAGAAGACGTCCGGGAACTGTCGCTGTGGCTGCTGCCATTCAGAACAAATATAATATCACCGTAGTTCCGCATATTCTGTGCAGTGGTTTCACACGCGAAGAAACTGAATATGTACTGCTTGATCTCCAGTTTCTGAATATCACCGACTTGTTGGTGCTGCGCGGAGACAAGGCGAAGCATGAGTCTGTATTTACTCCGGAAGGCGACGGATACCACCACGCCATTGAATTGCAGGAGCAAATCAACAACTTCAATAAGGGAATCTTTGTAGACGGTTCGGAGATGAAAGTCACCGCCAGTCCGTTCTCTTATGGCGTAGCTTGTTATCCGGAGAAGCATGAAGAAGCTCCCAATATAGAATCCGACCTCTATTGGCTGAAAAAGAAAGTGGAAGCAGGTGCAGAATATGCCGTGACGCAACTATTTTATGATAATAAGAAATATTTCGAATTTGTGGAACAGGCAAAGGCGGCGGGTATCAACATCCCTATCATTCCGGGAATCAAACCTTTCAAAAAACTATCCCAATTAAGCATGATTCCTAAGACATTTAAAGTGGACTTGCCGGAAGATTTAGTAAAGGAGGCCTTAAAATGCAAAAACGATGCTGAAGCCGAACGGGTCGGTATCGAATGGTGCGTGACACAATGCAAGGAATTGATGTCCCACGGAGTCCCAAGTATTCATTTCTACTCTATCGGAGCAGTAGACAGTATCAAAGAAGTAGCCAAAATCATTTATTGATATGTTTTTTAGAGACGTAATCGGACAAGAAGAAATCAAGCGACGGCTCATTCAGGAAGTGAGAGAGGGACGGATTCCGCACGCCCAGCTCATCTGCGGCCCGGAAGGAGTCGGAAAAATGCCGTTAGCTATTGCTTACGCACGTTATATCAGCTGCACCAACCGGGGCGAGACTGATGCTTGCGGCGTCTGTCCGTCCTGCGTAAAATTCAATAAGCTGGTACATCCGGACGTACATTTTGTTTTCCCTATCGTCAAAAGTGCGAAGGGGAAAAAGGAGGTATGCGATGATTATATCGCCGACTGGCGGCCGTTTGTTATCAACAATCCCTATTTCAATCTCAATCACTGGCTGAACGAAATGGACGCCGAAAACTCGCAAGCATTGATTTATGCCAAAGAGAGTGACGAGATATTGAAGAAGCTCAGTCTGAAATCCAGTGAAGGCGGATTTAAGATTACGATTGTATGGCTACCGGAAAAAATGCACCCGGTATGTGCCAATAAATTGCTGAAATTACTGGAAGAACCACCCGAGAAGACGGTTTTCCTGCTTGTATCGGAAGCGCCGGATATGATTCTGCCGACTATTCTGAGCCGTACACAGCGTATGAATGTTCGGAAGATTGACGAAGCCAGTATCGACCGGATATTACAGTCAAAATATAGCATTCAGCCTGCCGACAGTCTTTCCATTGCCCACCTGGCAAACGGTAATTTTATAAAAGCGCTTGAAACAATTCATCTGAACGAGGAGAACCAACAGTTCTTTGATTTATTCGTCAGCCTGATGCGGTTGTCTTATCAACGGAAAATCAGGGAGATGAAGATGTGGAGCGAGCAAGTGGCAGGTATGGGACGCGAACGGCAGAAGAACTTTCTGGAATATTGCCAGCGCATGATCCGGGAGAACTTTATCTTCAACCTGCATCAACGCGACCTTACTTATATGACTATCAACGAACAGAATTTTGCAATCCGCTTTGCTCCTTTCGTCAACGAACGTAACGTCATGGGTATCATGGACGAGCTAAGCGAAGCACAACTGCATATTGAACAGAATGTAAATGCTAAAATGGTATTTTTCGACTTCTCATTGAAGATGATCGTACTGTTGAAGCAATAATAAATATATAAACTATGGAATATAAACTTCATAATGGGAGCGGCAGCCTTTGTTGCAAAGGATGCTCCCGCCAAGATAAAAAGCTGAACACCTACGATTGGCTGGCAGACATACCGGGCAATGCGGAAGAAAGTGATATGGTAGAGGTACAATTCAAAAATACCCGCAAAGGGTATTATCGCAACAGCAATAAAATCAAACTGGAAAAGGGAGACATTGTTGCCGTTGAAGCTGCCCCCGGACATGACATTGGCGTAGTAACCCTTACCGGCAGACTTGTCCCCCTGCAAATGAAGAAAGCCAACTTCAAAGCGGATGCGGAAATCAAACGAATCTACCGGAAAGCCAAACCGGTGGACATGGAGAAGTTCAACGAAGCAAAAGATAAAGAACACGCTACCATGATCCGTGCACGCCAGATTGCATTGAACTTGAATCTGAACATGAAAATCGGAGATGTGGAATATCAAGGAGACGGTAACAAGGCTATCTTCTATTACATCGCCGACGAACGGGTAGACTTCCGCCAACTGATTAAGGTATTAGCCGAAGCTTTCCGAGTACGTATCGAGATGAAGCAGATCGGTGCCCGTCAGGAAGCCGGACGTATCGGTGGAATCGGTCCTTGCGGACGTGAACTTTGTTGTGCTACCTGGATGACGAGTTTTGTTTCCGTATCTACCAGCGCCGCACGTTTCCAGGATATCTCACTCAACCCCCAGAAACTTGCCGGACAGTGTGCAAAACTGAAATGCTGCCTGAACTACGAAGTAGACTGTTACGTAGAAGCACAGAAACGTCTGCCTTCTAAAGAGATTGAGCTGGAAACCAAGGATGGTACTTTCTATTTCTTCAAGGCCGACATCCTCAGCAACCAAGTTTCTTATTCTACAGATAAGAACTTCCCTGCCAACTTAGTCACTATTAGCGGGAAACGTGCTTTTGAAGTGATCGGCATGAATAAGAAGGGTATGAAACCGGACAGCCTGCTTGAAGAAGAAAGGAAAGCGGAGCCGAAGAAACCGATAGACTTGTTGGAACAGGAAAGTGTAACCCGTTTCGACCGTAGCCGTAATAACAGTAAGGAAGGCAATAACGCCAACCGAAACAAGAAAAAGAAAAAAGGAACTCCCAACAACAACCGACCGCAACAACAAGTAGAAGGGACTAATCGTCCGCAGCAACCGCAACGGGAAAACGAGGGTCGTCCACAACCTGCGGAAAACGGAAACAGAGGAGATCGGGAAAACAGACCAAGAAATAATAATAACAACCGGAACAGAGGACAAAACCAGGGACGGAATAATGAGAACAGACGTCCGGAGAGAAGACAGGAACGGCCACAAAACCAGGAACGCCCGCAAGGTCAGGAACGTGAACGCCCTGCAAGACCAGAACCCAGACCGGAAAGATACCCAAATCAAGCGAAACCGCAAAATAATGAAAAGCCTTCTCAGGAATAGTTTATTCTGTCTGCTCGGTATTTGCCTAATGGCTGCCTGCAATGAGAATACCGTGTATCACTCCTATCAGTCCCTTCCCGACGAAGGGTGGGGAAAGAGTGATACACTCTCTTTTCTGATTCCTGTCACCGACAGTATTCCGCCTACACTCAGATTATTCGCGGAGGTTCGCAACAGAACAGATTACCCTTATCATAACCTGCATCTATTTATCAGTCAAAACCTGCAAGACTCTACGGTATGGCGGACGGATACTATTACTATAAACCTGGCTGATTCCACGGGAAGGTGGATCGGAAATGGTTGGGGAAGTATCTATCAATCAGCGGTCTTTATCAAATCCGTACGTCCTTTGTATCCTGCTAATTACACCTTCAAAATTATGAACGGGATGAAAGATGAGAAGTTGTCCGGAATCAATGACATTGGTATCCGAATTGAAAGACAGGAGAATTAGAAAATAAACGAACTAGAGTCTCCTGCCGCGCCCTGCATCTATCCGCAGGAAAATAAACAGCAATATCGTAAATCCCCATAAAGAAGAACCTCCGTAACTAAGGAAGGGTAATGGGATACCAATTACAGGAGTCAGCCCTAACACCATCCCTATATTGATAAATAGGTGAAAGAGGAAAATACTCACGACCGAATACCCATATACGCGACCGAAAGCAGACGGTTGCCTTTCGGAAAGGAATATCAATCTCAATATCAAAATAAGAAAAGCCAGCAAGACCGCGGCCGAACCTACAAACCCTTGTTCCTCTCCCACCGTACAGAAAATGAAGTCGGTATCCTGCTCAGGGACGTATTTCAATTTGGTTTGCGTTCCGTTCAAAAAGCCTTTCCCTGTCAATCCGCCGGAACCGATAGCAATCTTGGACTGGTTTACATTGTAGCCGGCACCGGTTAAATCTTCTTCCAAACCCAATACTACTTTAATACGGATTTGCTGATGCGACTCTAATATATTATCGAAGACATAGTTACTGGAATATAAGAATCCAATGGAGCCGATTGAGAATAAAGCAATCAGGAAATAAGAGCGCTGACGCTCGCTCAATGCCAAGTAAATCAAATAACCTACCACAACGACACAAAGCCCCCACTGCACCCAGACCAGACTGAAATGGATCCAATATTCGGATATCAGATAAGCGATAAGCAAGACAATCAAACTTCCTCCGATAATATTCCGGGCAGGTTCCCACCGCTTGCGGTATACCCACACCATACCACCGGCAAATAATAAGATCAGCAGCAACACAATAAACTCTCCCAACGGAGTCGGTGTATCGGCTATGAATACTTCATCGAAGCGGATGCCTACCACAAAATAGATGACCGCACATACCCCCGAAAAAAGTACCACACCCGGCATTCCCTCCCGGTAAAGCACCAAGAAGAAAGCAAGATAGACCAAGGCAGAACCTGTCTCCCGCTGACCGATAATCAACAACATCGGAAGGAGGATAATAAAACCCAGTACCAGAGCACATTTCTCTTTCTTTATGCTGAATGAATAGGAGTTTATATATTTGGCCAATGCCAATGCGGTAGCAAACTTGGCAAATTCGGCTGGCTGCAGGCTGACAGGCCCCATTACCAACCAAGAACGGGAGCCTTTGGTATCCGGCGCGATAAAAATAGTAACGATAAGCAAAATTATCATTCCTATATATATAATGTACGCGAACATATCATACATCCGGTCTTCCAACATCAACAACACGAAACCGAGACCGAAGGAACAGATAATCCAGACAAATTGCTTGCCTGCACGGGTAGAGAAGTCGAGGAAGTCACGATCACCATAGTCATAGCTGGCTCCACAGACACTGAACCACCCGCCGACAATCAGAAGCAGGTAAATGCAAATCGTTACCCAATCCAGTGATTTCCACAAACTATCGTTCCTCGTTACCATACAATATCACTCTGTTACTAAATTCTTCTGCTCTCAATTCATTCTCGGGAGATAGTTTGCCTTTCAAGTACTGCTCCATAAGCAATGCCCCGAAAGGTACTCCGTATGTAGCTCCCCAACCTCCATTCTCCACATACACAGCAATGGCTATCTTCGGCTTGTTCATCGGCGCAAAGCCCATAAATACAGAATGGTCATGTCCGCGGTTCTGTGCCGTACCTGTCTTTCCACAAGCTTCCAAGTCCGGAACCATTACCGACAACATACGGCAAGTTCCGCCTGTGGCAGCTCCGCGCATCCCTTCCACCACCGATTCATAATGCCGTTTCTCAATTGTAGTATAACGTGGCGTACGATAAATACTATCCAACTGATTATCTTGAATCTCCTTCACAATATGCGGTGTGATAAAATATCCGCGATTGGCAATCGTTGCACCCAGATTGGCTATCTGGAGAGGAGTAGCCAGAATTTCTCCCTGCCCGATTGAAATACTGATTACCGTCAGTCCATTCCAATGGCCGCGATAAGCCTTATCATAGAACTGTGCATTCGGAATCAAACCACGTTTCTCTCCGGGCAAATCAACACCTAACTTATAACCGAAGCCTTGGGAAACCATGTGATCTTTCCAGACTGTAATTGCGTTTTGCGGTGAACCGTATTTACGGTCGCCGAACATACGGAACAGTCCCCAACAAAAATAAGAGTTGCACGATGTAGCAATAGCAGGAATAAGTGGTATCGGTGCTCCGTGGGCATGACATCCCACCGTCAGCCTGCCGTAATGGAAACCGCGCGAACAAGGGAAAGAAGGAGCCTGCTCAGTCACAATGCCTTCCTGCAAAAAAGTTAATCCCTGTGCCGTCTTAAAAGTAGAACCCGGAGGATATACTCCCATCAATGCACGATTCAGAAGCGGTTTCATCTTATCACGCTGCAACATCAGATGGTTCTTTCCACGCTGACGGCCAATCATCAAATGCGGGTCGTAATTCGGCGAAGATACCAGACAAAGAATCTCTCCTGTCTCCGGCTCAATAGCAACAATACTTCCGATCTTATTTTTCAGTAACCGTTCACCCAACATCTGCAAGTCAATATCCAAACTGAGTGTCAAGTTCTTTCCGGGTACGGAAGGACGGTCATATTCTCCGTCCATATAATGCCCCTGAATACGTCCGTGCGCATCACGAAGCAGAATTTCAATGCCTTTCTCTCCACGCAGATACTTCTCATACGATTTCTCTACACCCAACTTGCCGACATAATCGCCACGAATGTAGTAGCCTTCTTCATCGGCTTCCATTTCTTTTGCCGAGACTTCTCCAATATCACCCAAGGCGTGCGCGGCAGCATCATAAGAGTATTGGCGAATCGTACGCCGCTGGATATAGAAGCCACGGAATTTAAACAACTTCTCCTGAAAGACGCCACATTCTTCCGCCGAAAGTTGCGACATAAACAATTGATTAGTGTATCTGGAATATCCCGGATTCCGGCGACGGTCTTTCATGTCGCTCATGATTTTCAGGAATTGAGCACGAGTAATATTCAACGACTGGCACAGGTCGAGTGTATCCAAGTTCTCTACTTCTTTCGGGACAATCGTTATATCATAAGCAGGCTGGTTAAAAACCAGCAACTTACCTGTACGGTCATAGATAGCTCCGCGCGAAGGATATTGAATTTTATTCAGGAACGCATTGCTATCGGCGTTCTTCTTATAATCATCGGTAGTAATCTGCAATACAAAAAGACGGATCAGATAAATCAGCACAATAGACAGTGCAATTCCCCCGATAACAAATTTCCGTTTCTCCAGTCTATAATCTTTTGCCATCGCTATCTCCTTATGCCTTCCACAGCTACAATACAAGTTACAGTCAGAACGGTACACAATGCCACCCGCAGCAGCAACAGCCAAATGCCGGAAAACGAGAAGAACTCAATAGAGAGTAAAGCCAGACTATGTATAAAAACACTTGCAGTAGTATATTTCAGAAAAGGAGTGATTCCCATACTCTTGAAAGAAGGTACGAGATTGTCCTGATTATCGCGGGGAGTGAACAAACGCAATAAAGAAGGACGAAGAAAAGCAAGCAACACGGTTGCTGCTGCATTCATTCCCGGAGTATCGGAAAACACGTCAATGGTAAGCCCGAAAAAGAAGGCCCACAACATCAGTTCATTCCGGGAAGTGCCGGAATTGAACTTCAAAATAAAATAAATATAGAGAAAAGGCGTAGCATATCCGGCTATATGCACATTATTCAGAATTAGCACCTGAAGAAGCACCAACCCGATAAACCAACCGATTCTATGTATATAGGTAATAATCATTGTTTCGTTGTCTTGTTTTCGAGTTCTTTCTGCTCCTGCTGACCGTTCCGCGCTATCACCCGCACATCACTAAGCTTGCCGAAATCGGTAGCCAACTTGATCTTCAGCAGATAGGATAATCCATCATGAGAGTCGGACATATCATCCACCGTCCCCACCATAATTCCTTCGGGAAATACAGTCGAGAAACCGCTTGTCACTACGGTATCTCCCAGATTAAACTCGGCATGACGAGGCAAATCTTTCAGATAAGCGTATCGCGAATCTCCGTGTTCCCACTTCAGATAACCAAAATAATCGCTTCCTACAATCTTGCAACTGATGTTTGATTTGCTATTCAGTACAGAAATCACCACCGAATAGGAAGGAGATGTTTCGTAAACAATTCCCACAATCCCGTTTCCGTCTACCACGCCCATTTCGGAATGAATGCCGGAAGAAGAACCTTTATCAAGCGTTATATAATTATCGGCCAGGTTCAGGCTATTCTTAATCACACGTGCCTTAAACAGCTGATAATCTTTCTGAGGCATCTTCCGGATACTGTTCACCGCGATAGAATCGAGTTGACGTTCTTTCAACGCTTTTTCCAAATTATTGATCTGCTCTTCCAATAACATATTCCGGTCCAGCAGGTCTTCATTGACCGATTTCAGGTGGAAATAGGAAGATATACCTCCCGAAACTTCATAAACCGCCCCCACAACTGTATTGGCAGAAGTGAAATAAGCACTCTGCTGGTAATTGTTGAACCGAAATAACAAAACAAAACTGGCTACCTCCAATATGACAAAGAGGAACCAGTAATTGTATTTCAAAAGGAAGTTTATTAAATTCCGCATGAATCAGAGTCCGTGATTTTATCTCATTAGGAAAGAGAAACGATCTACATTCTTTAATGCTACCCCTGTCCCCTTGGCAACAGCGTGTAAAGGATCTTCCGCAATATGGAACGGGATATTTATCTTATCAGTCAGTCGCTTATCCAAACCACGGAGTAACGCACCACCACCGGCCAGATAGATACCATTATGAACGATATCCGCATAAAGTTCGGGAGGAGTATTCTCCAATGCACTCAAGATAGCCGTTTCAATCTTGGAAATCGATTTCTCCAGACAGTGAGCCACTTCCTGATAACATACCGGCACTTCCATAGGAAGGGCAGTAATACGGTTCGGACCGTGAACGATATAATCTTCCGGAGCGTCTTCACCCAGTTCGGTCAAAGCCGCACCTACATTAATTTTGATACGTTCCGCCATACGCTCGCTGACCTTCACATTATGCTGACGGCTCATATATTCTTGAATATCCGCAGTCAAGTCATCACCGGCAATACGGATAGAGTTGTTGGAAACGATACCTCCCAAAGAGATAACGGCAATCTCCGTAGAGCCACCACCTATATCAACAATCATGTTTCCTTCCGGAGCTTCCACGTCAATACCGATACCGATAGCTGCAGCCATCGGTTCGAAAATCAGATAGACATCACGTCCGCCAGCATGCTCGGCAGAGTCGCGAACAGCACGGAGTTCAACTTCCGTACTTCCCGACGGTACGCCGATCACCATACGGAGAGAGGGTGAGAAAAGATGATTGCGGGTGTTTACCTGCTTAATCAGACCACGCATCATCTGCTCGCAAGCATAGAAGTCAGCGATTACCCCGTCTCTCAACGGACGAATTGTACGTATATTTTCGTGGGTCTTTTCATGCATCAACTTCGCCTTTTCTCCTACGGCGATCATCTTATCCGTACGGCGGTCCAAGGCTACAACCGAAGGCTCATCCACCACGATTTTCCCGTTCGTGATGATAATGGTATTGGCTGTACCCAAGTCCATTGCTATTTCTTGTGTAAAAGAGAATAATCCCATTCTTGATTCTTGTTTTTAATGTTTAAAATGACGGATACCGGTAGTCACCATTGCCATGCCATGTTCATTGCAGTAAGCAAAAGACAAATCATCTTTCACTGAACCACCCGGCTGAATTACAGCTGTAATTCCTTCTTTATCGGCAATTTCCACACAGTCAGGGAACGGGAAGAAAGCATCCGAAGCCATTACTGCACCATTCAGGTCGAAACCGAATGATTTAGCTTTTTCAATCGCTTGCTTCAATGCATCCACACGTGAAGTCTGTCCCACACCGCTTGCCAACAGTTGTTTACCCTTCGCCAGTACAATAGCGTTTGATTTACTATTCTTGACAATCTTGTTAGCAAACAGCATATCCTCTACTTCTTCCGGAGTAGGAGCCTTGTCGGTCACTGTTTTCAAGTCGGCTACCGTTTCAATATTAGTATCTTTATCCTGCACCAATACGCCGTTCAACAAAGCACGGAACTGCTTCTTCGGCAGTTTGGCCTCCTTACGTACAAGAATGATGCGGTTCTTTTTCTGTCCCAGGATTTCGAGTGCATCCACATCATAATCCG
>ERZ827043.3823-NODE-3823-length-10340-cov-3.376568_pt1 | contig 10340 bp, 9 predicted proteins | sample MGYA00519923_ERZ827043 | MGnify/ENA primary metagenome ERZ827043 (study PRJEB31778, sample SAMEA3449251) | human gut metagenome | biome: human gut; feature: human-associated habitat; material: faeces | place: United Kingdom | collected 2010/2012 ...
CAACCATCTGCGCGAGCGCATGGGCATGTTGTTCCAGCAGTTCAACCTGTTCAACAACTTAAACGTGCTGAACAACATCACCCTCGCCCCCACCATCGTCAAAAAGGCGGACAAAGCCGCTTCCGAAGAGGAAGCGATGAAGCTGCTGGCGCGCGTGGGCTTGCAGGACAAGGCCAAGGCTTATCCTGCGCAGCTCTCCGGCGGGCAGCGCCAGCGCATCGCCATCGTGCGCGCCCTGGCCATGCATCCGGACGTGATGCTCTTTGACGAGCCGACTTCCGCGCTCGACCCCGAGATGGTCGGCGAGGTGCTCGACGTCATGCAGCAGCTGGCCGCGGACGGCATGACCATGGTCGTGGTTTCCCACGAGATGGGCTTTGCGCGCCAGGTTGCCAACCGCGTGCTCTTTATGGAAAACGGCGTCATCGCCGAGGATGGCACCCCCGAAGAGATCTTCGAGCATCCCAAGAGCGACCGCCTGCGCGAGTTCCTGGGCAAGGTGCTCCACTGATCGCAGATACAATCAAGGACAGCGTTTTGCGCTGTCCTTTTTTTGTCCGTATTTTCGTTTGACCGTTGGTTCGCCCCTTCGGGGCACGTTCTCTGCGGGGGGAGCTTCGCTCCCCCCTGCACCCCTCTCTCCTACCCCCCCTTGAGGAGATCCGTGGCAGACAGATGCGTTGATTTCGGTTTTCTTTCGCGCCTTTTTCTTTCTCGGAAAGGCTTCTGTTTTTTCCAATAAAAGAAAGGGCAGCCGCTGCTTTTGCAGCGGCTGCCCCTCTGTGCCGGGGAGAGCTTTCTATACTTTACACATTGACCTGCGCATCCACCTGCACGTCGCCCTCGCGGTCGAAGATGGGCTGGATGTAGTCGCGCAGGAATTCGTCCACCTGCTCCGGGCAGCGGCCGATGTAGAGCTTGGGATCGAGCACGGTCTGCAAATGCTCCATCGTCATGCCGAAGGCCGGGTCGCCCGCCAGGCGTTCCAGCAGGTCGCAGTCCGCGCCCTCTTCCTTCATGCGGCGGGAGGATTCCATCGAGTGCTGACGGATCTTTTCGTGCAGCGCCTGACGGTCGCCGCCGCGCTTGACGGCCTCCATCAGGATGTTCTCGGTGGAGAGGAACGGCAGGTATTCGCGCAGGCGGCGCTCGATGATCTTGGGATAGACCACCATGCCGTCGGTGACATTGATATAGAGCGAAAGCACCGCGTCCGCAGCCAGGAACGCCTCGGAGATGGACAGGCGGCGGTTGGCGGAATCGTCCAGCGTGCGCTCGAACCACTGGGTCGAGGCGGTCATGGCGGTGTTGTCCATCAGGGACGTGATATAGCGGCTCAGCGAGCAGATGCGCTCGGAACGCATCGGGTTGCGCTTATAGGCCATTGCGGACGAGCCGACCTGGTTCTTCTCGAAGGGCTCCTCCATCTCGCGCATGTGCTGCAGCAGGCGCAGATCGTTGCCGAAGCGGTAAGCCGACTGCGCAATGCCGCCCAACACGCCCAGCACCCTGGAATCGAGCTTGCGGGGATAGGTCTGGCCGCTGACGGGGAACACACCGTCAATGCCCATCTTGCGGGCGATGCGCTCATCCAGCGCCTTGACCTTTTCCTGATCGCCGTCGAACAGCTCCATGAAAGAAGCCTGTGTGCCGGTCGTGCCGCGCGACCCCAGCATGCGCAGACGGGACTGGAAATAGCAGAGGTCGTCGTAATCCATCAGCAGATCCTGCATCCAGAGCGTGGCGCGCTTGCCGACGGTCACGGGCTGCGCGGGCTGAAGGTGGGTATAGCCCAGCGTGGGCAGGTCGCGGTATTTCTTTGCAAAGGCGGCAAGGTTTTCCAGCACCTTGACCATCTTTTTGCGGATGATTTCCAAGCCCTGCTTTAAGATCAGCACATCGGCGTTATCGGTGACATAGCAGGAGGTTGCGCCCAGGTGGATGATGCCCTTGGCGTCCGGGCAGGCCACGCCGTAGGCATAGACGTGCGCCATGACGTCGTGGCGGATCTCCTTTTCCTTGGCGGCGACGACGTCGTAATCAATATCGTCCACGTGTGCGCGGAGCTGCTCGACCTGTTCGCGGGTGATGGGCAGGCCCAGCTCCATCTCGGTTTCGGCCAGCGCGACCCAAAGCCTGCGCCAGGTGCCGTAGCGCGTGTCGTTGGAAAAGAGTTTCAGCATCGCCGGGGAGGCGTATCTTCCCTGCAACGGGCTCTGATAAGACGAATTCGGGTTGGCCATATCCGGTCTCCTCCTGCCGGAAATGCTCCGGCTGTTTGTATTCGGTCGTTCGTGTTTTTACAATCCACTTCTTTTATTATACCCCCAAATAAGCGCCTTGTCAAAGGGACTTTCGGTTAAAAGTGCTCTCGACGCCCTCGTTTTCCCGAACGTTTTATTCTCATCATATAATTGTGTACGGATTTTTAACTTGCAGTACAGCCTGTATTCGATTACAATAAAAGTACACGGAGCAGGCGTCTGCCGCGCTCCCCATGCTTTCAGGAGGTGTCCTTATGATCAAGAAAGTCGCCGTCATCATGGGCAGCGATTCGGACTTCCCCGTGGTCAAAAACTGCATCAAAACTCTGAAATCCTTCGGCGTGCCCGTTGAAGTGCGCGTGCTTTCTGCACATCGCACTCCCGATGAGGCCGCCCTTTTTTCTCGCACGGCGCGGCAGAACGGCTTTGGCGTGATCATCGCGGCGGCGGGAAAGGCGGCGCATTTGGCCGGTGTGCTGGCTGCGCACACGACGCTGCCGGTGATCGGCATTCCGATCAAGTCCTCCACGCTGGACGGGCTGGACGCGCTGCTGGCCACCGTGCAGATGCCCAAGGGCATCCCGGTCGCCACCGTCGCCATCGACGGCGCGGACAACGCGGCGTATCTGGCGGTACAGATGCTGGCGCTTTCCGATGCGGGACTTGCGCAGCAGCTCGATCATTTCAAGCAGAAGATGACCGACGAGGTCATGGCAAAGAACGAGAATTTGCAGAAAGAGGTTGAAGCACTATGAAGATCGAAAAACTGAACCAGCTCTACGAAGGCAAGGCCAAGAAGGTCTTTGAAACCAACGACCCCGAACTGCTGATCGTCGACTACAAGGACGATGCGACCGCGTTCAACGGCCTGAAGAAGGGCACCATCGAATCCAAGGGCATCATCAACAACAAGGTCAGCAACTACCTGATGAAGATGCTGGAGCAGCACGGCATTCCCACCCACCTGGTCGAGGAGATCTCCGACCGCGAGACCATTGTCAAGCGCGTTTCCATCGTGCCGCTGGAGGTCATCGTCCGCAACATCGCCGCGGGTTCCCTTTCCAAGCGCCTGGGGCTGCCGGAGGGAACTAAGCTCAAGAGCACGGTGCTGGAGTTCTGCTACAAGGACGATGCGCTGGGCGATCCCATGGTCAACGACTATCACATCTACGCCATGGGGCTTGCCACGAAGGAAGAGCTTGCGACCATTTCCGATTATGCGCTCAAGATCAATCAGATCCTTGCCGACTTTTTGAAGGAAGCCAATATCGAACTGATCGACTTTAAGATTGAATTCGGCCGCACGAGCGACGGTACGATCATTCTGGCAGACGAAATTTCTCCCGATACCTGCCGCTTCTGGGACAGTGTGACGGGCGAAAAGCTGGATAAGGACCGCTTCCGCCGCGACCTGGGCAATGTAGAGGGCGCCTACAAGGAGATCCTGCACCGCCTGCTCGGCCTTTAATCCCTATTCCCCGCCATCCGAAAGGAACTGACATGGAGCAATTTGGCAAGCTGCACGAGGAGTGCGGCGTATTCGGCATCTATTCCGAGCGGGACGACCAGAACGTGGCCGGAACCGCCTATCTTGCGCTGTACGCCCTGCAGCACCGCGGCCAGATGAGCTGCGGCATCGCGGTGGGCGACCACGGCCTGATCAAGAGCCACAAGGACAACGGCCTGGTGCCGGAGGTTTTCTCCCCCGAGACGCTGGAATCGCTGGGCGACGGGCATCTGGCCATCGGCCATGTGCGCTACGGCACCAGCGAAAACGCGGACCGCGCTTCGGCGCAGCCGATGGTGGTGCGCCATGTGCGCGGCAACATCGCGCTCTGCTTCAACGGCCAGCTGACCAATGCGGGCGAGCTGCGCCGCGAGCTGGAGATGAGCGGCGCGATCTTCCAGAGCAACAACGACTGTGAGGTCATCGCCTACATCTTTACCCGCGAACGGCTCAAAGCCGCCTCCACCGAGGAGGCGCTGGCCGCCACCATGAAGCACCTGAAGGGCGCTTATTCCATCGTGATGATGAGCGCAAAAAAGCTGCTGGCGGCGCGCGATCCGCAGGGCTTCCGCCCGCTGTGCGTGGGAAAGCGCGAGGGGCAGATCCTCTTCGCATCGGAATCCTGCGCATTGAACGCGGTCGGCGCGGAGCTGGTGCGCGACGTCGCCCCCGGCGAAATCGCCGTGGCAAGCGAAAACGGCCTTTCCTTTATCCCCGCGCTGTGCGGGCAAAAGACCGGCCTTTGCGTATTTGAATTTGTGTATTTTGCCCGTCCGGACTCGGTGATCGACGGCGCAGGCGTGCACGAGGCGCGGCAGCGCGCGGGCGCATTCCTTGCGTTGGAGCATCCTGTCTCGGCGGATGTGGTGGTCGGCGCGCCGGATTCGGGGCTGGACGCGGCGATGGGCTATGCCCGTCAGTCCGGCATTCCCTATCAGATGGGCTTTATCAAGAACCGCTATGTCGGCCGAACGTTCATTGAGCCGACCCAGCAGATGCGCGAGGATGCGGTGCGCATCAAGCTCTCCGCCATCAAGTCGGTCGTGGAGGGCAAGCGCGTGATCCTGGTGGACGATTCCATCGTCCGCGGCACGACCTGTGCGCGCACGGTGCGCATCCTGCGGCAGGCGGGCGCAAAGGAAGTTCACCTGCGCATCTCCTCCCCGATGTTCGTCCATCCCTGCTATTTCGGCACCGATGTGCCCAGCGAGGACAAGCTGGTCGCCTGCCGCCTGAACCACGACGTACAGGCCATGGCAAAGGAGTTCAACGTCGATTCCCTCGGCTTCCTCGACGTGGATGACACGCGCAAGATCGCCGTGGGCTGCGGATGCGAGTTCTGCGTCGGGTGCTTCACGGGCGAATATCCCGTCGAACCTCCCAAGCCGCAGGCGCGCGACAAATATCTCGACAAATACGAAGAATAGGTTGCCTTCTTTTCCAAAGGAGTGAAAAACATGAACGAGAAAAGTTTTTCCGAAAGCTATAAAGCGGCGGGCGTTGACATCACCGCAGGCTACCGCGCGGTCGAACTGATGAAGGAGCACATCCGCCGCACGATGAGCGAGCGCGTCATCGACGGCATCGGCGGATTCGGCGGCCTGTACGAGCTGGATCTGACCGGCATCGAGCGCCCCGTGCTGGTCAGCGGCACGGACGGCGTGGGCACCAAGCTCAAATTGGCGTTTGAGGCGGACCGCCACGACACCATCGGCATCGACTGCGTGGCCATGTGCGCCAACGACGTGCTCTGCGTCGGCGCAAAGCCGCAGCTCTTCCTCGATTACATCGCCTGCGGCAAAAACGTGCCCGAGCGCATTGCGGCCATCGTCAAAGGCGTGGCGGAGGGCTGCGTGCAGTCCGGCGCAGCGCTGGTGGGCGGCGAGACCGCCGAAATGCCCGGCTTTTACCCGGAGGACGAATACGACCTGGCGGGCTTCTGCGTAGGGCTTGTCGATAAAAACAAGATTCTCAACCGCGAAAACGTGAAGCCCGGCGATGTGATCCTGGGCCTTGCCTCCTCCGGCGTGCATTCCAACGGCTTCTCCCTCGTGCGCCGCGTGTTCGGCATCGGGGAAAAGGATCTGAAGGAATACGACGAAAAGCTGGGCGCGAGCCTGCTGGACACGCTGCTGACCCCCACGCGCATCTATGTAAAGCCCGTGCTCAAGCTGCTTGAGGAAGTCCATGTGCGCTCCATTTCCCACATTACCGGCGGCGGTTTCTTTGAAAACATTCCGCGCTGCCTGCCCAAGGGCGTTTCGGCCAGCATCCAGAAATCCTCCTACTCGGTGCCCAAGATCTTCCGCCTGATCCAGGAGACGGGCGACATCTCCGAGCGCGATATGTACAACACCTTCAACATGGGGATCGGGATGTGCATCGTGGTTCCGCCGGAAGAGGCGAGCAAGGCGCTGACGCTGCTGGAAAAAGAGGGCGAGCTGGTCTGGAAAATCGGCGAAGTCATCTCCGGCGGCGAAGGTGTAGAGCTGTGGTAAGGGTCGCGGTGCTGGTGTCGGGCGGCGGCACCAATTTGCAGGCGCTGATGGACGCGCAGGACCGGGGCGAGCTCGGCCCTGCGCGCATCGTCTATGTGCTCTCCAACCGCAAGGCCGCCTATGCGCTGGAGCGTGCCAGGGTCCACGGCGGCATCGAGACGGATGTGCTTTCCAAGGTGATGCAGCCCGATCCCGAAAAATACGACGAAGCGCTGCTGCAAAGGCTGAAGGCGCAGTGCATCGACCTGATCGTGCTGGCGGGATTTCTGGGCATTGTGGGCGAAAAGGTGCTGGCTCGGTACTCCGGACGCATTTTGAACATCCACCCGGCGTTGATCCCCTCCTTCTGCGGCAAGGGCTTCTACGGCCTGCACGTCCATGAGGCGGTGCTGGCGCGTGGCTGCAAGGTCACGGGCGCGACGGCGCATCTTGTGACGGCGGGCGTGGACGAGGGGCCGATCCTGCTGCAAAAGGCCGTGGACGTGCTCCCCGGCGATACCCCCGAAACCCTGCAAAGGCGCGTGATGGAGCAGGCCGAATGGCACCTGCTGCCCGCCGCGACCAAAATGCTGGCCGAAGAGATGGAGGAAGCGAAATGATGAACTTTACTCAGGCCCTGAACGCCAACGCCTATCCCGGCCGCGGCATCCTGATCGGCAAAAATACCGACGGAACCCATGCTGTGATCGTCTATTTCATCATGGGGCGCTCGGTCAACAGCCGCAACCGCGTCTTTGAAGAGACGGCGGACGGCATCCGCACGCGCGCCTTTGACGAGAGCAAGCTGACCGACCCTTCGCTGATCATCTATCACCCCGTGCGCGTGACGGGCGACACCACGATCGTGACCAACGGCGACCAGACCGACACCATCCGCGACGCACTGGCTGCGGGCGGGGATTTTGCCTCCGCGCTGCGCACCCGCGAATTCGAGCCGGACGGCCCCAACTGGACCCCCCGCATCAGCGGTACGGTGCGCGTCTGCGGCGGCGGGATGTTCACCAAGATGTCCATCCTCAAGGCGGGCGACGCCGAAGGCACCTTCTGCAATCGTTATACTTATGAATATCCCGACTGTCCCGCCGGCACGGGGCGGTTTATCCACACCTATCAGGGCGACGGCGATCCCTTGCCCAGTTTTTCCGGCGAACCGGAGGCGCTTGCCATCGAGGGCGACCCGGACGCGCTTGCGAAAAGCGTTTGGAACGCGCTGAACGAGGAGAATAAGGTTTCCCTCTTTGTGCAATTCATCGACCTCGCCTCCGGCAAGGCCGACACCCGCATCGTCAACAAAAACGTTTAAGGAGGAACAGGCGATGAACGAGCTGCAACTCAAATACGGCTGCAATCCCAACCAGAAGCCCTCCCGCATCTTCATGGCGGACGGAAGCGAGCTGCCTGTGACCGTGCTCTGCGGCCGCCCGGGCTACATCAATTTTCTGGACGCGCTCAACGGCTGGCAGCTAGTAAAGGAATTGAAAGAGGCCACCGGGCTCCCCGCGGCGACCTCGTTTAAGCACGTCTCCCCCGCAGGCGCGGCGGTCGGGCATCCGCTGACCGATGTGGAGCGAAAGATCTACTTCACCGGCTCCAAGCCGCTCTCCCCGCTGGCCTGCGCCTACGCCCGCGCCAGAGGCGCGGACCGCATGTCCTCCTTCGGCGATTTTATCGCGCTTTCCGATGTTTGCGATGAGGACACCGCGCACCTGATCTCCATGGAGGTCTCCGACGGCGTGATCGCCCCCGGCTACACCGACGGCGCGCTGGAAATCCTCAAGGCCAAGCGCAAGGGCGCCTACAACGTCATTCAGATCGACCCTTCTTACCGCCCCGACCCCATCGAGCGCAAGCAGGTGTTCGGCGTGACCTTTGAGCAGGGCCGCAACGAGCTGAAGATCGACCGCGAAATGTTTGCAAACGTCGTCACGGAAAAGAAGGACATTCCCGAAAGCGCGCTGATCGATTTGCAGATCGCCATGATCACCCTCAAATACACGCAGTCCAACTCGGTCTGCTATGTCTACGGCGGGCAGGCCATCGGCATCGGCGCGGGACAGCAGAGCCGCATCCACTGCACGCGCCTGGCGGGCGGCAAGGCGGACAACTGGTTCCTGCGCCAGCATCCCAAGGTTCTGAACCTCAAGTTCAAAAAGGGACTGGGCCGCGCCAACCGCGACAACGCCATCGACGTCTACATCGGCAATGACCCGGAGGAGGTGCTGGCCGACGGCGTTTGGGAAAACACCTTCACCGAGCGCCCCGAAGCGCTGACCGCGCAGGAAAAGAAGGAATGGATCGCGGGCTTTACCGGCGTTGCGCTGGGCTCGGACGCATTCTTCCCCTTCGGAGACAACATCCTGCGGGCGCACCGCAGCGGCGTGACCTATGTGGCGGAGCCCGGCGGCTCCATCCGCGACGATCAGGTCATTGAGACGGCGAACAGCCTGGGCATGGTGATGTGCTTCACCGGCGCGCGCCTGTTCCACCACTAAAAACATCAGGAGGTCGTCCTTCATGGAACTACTCGTCATCGGCGGCGGCGGACGCGAGCACGCCATCATCCGCAAGATCAAGGAAAGCCCGCTGTGTGGCACGGTCTACTGCGCGCCCGGCAACGGCGGCATCTCGGCAGACGCCATCTGCTGCCCGGAGGTCAAGGCCACGGATATTGAGGGCGCAGTAAAGCTGGCGAAGGAGAAAAACGTAGACTTTGTGATCGTCGCGCCGGACGACCCGCTGGCGGCGGGCATGGTGGACGCGCTGGAAGAAGCGGGCATCTCCGCCTTCGGCCCGAAGAAGAACGCCGCCGTGATCGAGGGCAGCAAGGCCTTTGCCAAGGATTTGATGAAGAAATACGGCATCCCCACGGCGGACTATGAGGTCTTTACCGACGCGGAAAAGGCGATTGCCTATCTGAAGGAAAAGAACAGCTATCCCGCCGTGATCAAGGCAGACGGGCTGGCGCTGGGCAAGGGCGTGATCATCGCGCAGAATGAGGACGAGGCCGTTCAGGCGGTGCGCGATATGCTGCTGGACGGCAGATTCGGCGCTTCCGGCAGCCGCATCGTGATCGAGCAGTTCCTCTCCGGCCCAGAGGTGTCCGTGCTGGCGCTGACCGACGGCAAGGTGATGCGCCCCCTCTCCTCCGCGATGGATCACAAGCGCGCCAACGATTTTGACGAGGGGCTCAACACCGGCGGCATGGGCACCATCGCGCCCAACCCGCTCTTTACGAAGGAAGTCGCGGAAAAGGCGATGCAGCGCATCTTCCTGCCGACGATGGAGGCCATGAACAGGGAGGGGCGCACCTTCCGCGGCTGCCTGTTCTTCGGGCTGATGATCGTGTTTGTGCTTTATTATAGGCCAAATCGGCTTATTTGGCAAGCTCGGGCGCGTTTTCCCGCGCCTCGGCCTCAGCCCGTGCTTCTTCCCTGCGCTGCTCCCACGGCATTTTCTGCGCCACGCTGCTGGCCGTGCGCTCCAGCCACGCGGGCACGCCGCCGATCATCGAGCTGCCCAGCAGCCTGAATGCCTCCAGCACCGCGCTCCGCGTCTTTTCATCCATCGCGCCCGCCGCTTTGAGCACGCTCATCGTGTTGCGCGCCTCGAACAGATCGCTGACGTTCATGCCGTTCGACGCGCTGAGCACGGCGTAAATGCCGTCGATGGCCTGCCTGCGCATGTCGGGCTTCAGCTCCTCGAGCCACCGCTTGATGGTGTCGTCGGCGAAATGGCTGTGCCCGGTGCGCTCGCTGAGCTTGATGAAATCGCCGCCCATGATCTGCCAGGTGTATGCGTCGTGCTGAAACACGCCCACGCCGTTGCTGCGCACAATGGTAAACGGCTCTCTGTGCCACATCAGAATGCCGATCATCGAGGATTGCGGCACGAACGTGCGGATGCGCATATCCACCTTGCCAAACGCTTCGGAAGAGATCGTCGCCTCGTTGAAGCCCGGCCCGTCGAAGTTATAGACCGTCTGAATGCGCGCGCGGGTCGCTTCATCGACGAACATGCCCGCGTAAGCCGCCAGATTGCCGCCCTTCGAGTGACCGCCGACAATCAGCGGCA
>ERZ827043.3833-NODE-3833-length-10308-cov-3.891446_pt1 | contig 10308 bp, 7 predicted proteins | sample MGYA00519923_ERZ827043 | MGnify/ENA primary metagenome ERZ827043 (study PRJEB31778, sample SAMEA3449251) | human gut metagenome | biome: human gut; feature: human-associated habitat; material: faeces | place: United Kingdom | collected 2010/2012 ...
TCCAATTGAGACGCTTCATTTTATCAGGAATTATTCCGCCTGTCAATCATTTTTCGACTAAATTCTTGCCTCTCAACACGGCAAAAATTCACGCTTTGTGCATGGTTTACATAATGATGAGCAAAACAGAAGAGAAGTTCGTCAATTTCGTGACCCACAAATGTTTTTTCTGAAAAATCAGGAGATTGCGTTTCCCACCGGACTTGTATGATTTAAACGAAATCAGTTTACATAACTGCTGATCTTTCGGCGCTTTTGTGCAATGCTTATGAAAAGTCGACAAAAAAGAAAGCGGATATTTGTCATTCTTTTCACTTGAAAGATTCTGGTGTGCGCGCTATCATAACCTTAGCAATACGTTTACACTTTGTTCTTAGTTTGTTCATGGACTCCATGAAAACATACTATGAAAATTTTGCATCGAACAGGGAGGACGGCGTATGACCCGCGAGGAAGCGCTCGACAAACTGTGTCACAGTTATTCGGGATATTTTGATGTTGTGCGCTACGAGGAACCGAAGGGTTATCTCGTCGCAGAGGCCGGGCTGCACATTCACTCCGAGAAGTATGTGCTGGTCAAGGCCGCCAAGCTCTGGGAAGCGGATAATAACGAATATGTCTACATTTTCTCGGTCCCCGTGCTCACGAAAGAAATTTTCGAGCAGTGCCGCGAGCAGGCGCGTGCCGACGGCATGCAGCGGATCGAGCCGGGCCCGAATCACATGTGCTCTTATATCACAGCGGTCTTTTTGTGTGACACCTGTGAGCCGGATGCGCTGCGCGCCCTGCGCCGCACGCGTATTTATAAGAGCTTCAAGCTTGCGTTCCACGGCTGGATGGATTACCACACCGGCGTCGTGGAGCTCAGCACCGGCAAAACGGCTGCCAATGGCAGCGGACGCAGTACAGCACAGTTGTTGAAGACAACACTGTTTAAGAATATGAAAGAAGGGAGTTAATTCAATGAATGCTGCTGTAATTCTGATTGTTGGCATTGTCATTCTCGCCCTGGGCTATGTTTTCTACGGCGGATGGCTGTCCAAGCAGTGGGGCATCGACCCGTCCCGCCCGACCCCGGCTCACGAGCTGGAAGACGGCATGGACTACTGCCCCGCAAAAGCCCCTGTCCTGATGGGACACCACTTCTCCTCCATCGCCGGCGCCGGCCCCATCAACGGCCCCATTCAGGCTGCTGTTTTCGGCTGGGTCCCGGTCCTGCTCTGGGTGCTCATCGGCGGTATCTTCTTCGGCGGCGTGCATGACTACGGCGCACTGTTTGCGTCTGTCCGCAACAACGGCCAGTCCATCGGCACCGTTGTCGAGACCAGCATCAGCAAGAAGGCCAAGCGCCTGTTCCTCATCTTCTCTTACCTGACCCTGATCCTGGTCGTGGCCGCGTTCGCGTCCATCGTTGCCAATACGTTCAAGGCCACCTATGTGGATGGGGTCGTGGATGTGGCTGCTTCCGCGGCCAACGCCACGACGGCGATCATCTCGCTGTTCTTCATCGTCCTGGCTATCTTCTTCGGTTTCTTTGTGTACCGCAGAAATGCGCCGATCGGCGTGTCCACGATCATCGGTGTTGTGGCCATTGCCTTGGTGATGTGGCTTGGCATCAAGTGGCATCCGATCTATCTGAGCTACCAGACCTGGATGATCATCTGCGGCATCTACATTCTGGTCGCTTCCGTCACGCCTGTGTGGATCCTGCTCCAGCCGCGTGACTACCTCAGCTCGTTCCTGCTGTACGCCATGATGATTCTCGCGATCATCGGTGTCATCGGCTGCCACCCGACGCTGGATATGCCTGCGTTCACAGGCTTCAAAGACACCATCGCTCCGACGGGCAGCTCCCTTGGCTATATGTTCCCGGCTCTGTTCGTTACCATTGCCTGCGGCGCCATCTCCGGCTTCCACTCCCTCGTTGGTTCCGGCACGACGGCCAAGCAGCTCAACAATGAGAAGGACGCACAGCCCATCGCCTATGGCGGCATGCTCATTGAGTGCGTGCTTGCGATCGTCTCCCTGTGCGCTGTTGCGTACATCTGGCAGGATTACAAAGCCGGCACGACCGTCACCCCGACCGTCGTGTTCGCGACCGGCCTGTCCCAGATGCTCGGCAAGATCTTCGGCTCCGGCGCCGTGTCCGTCACCTACACGCTGATGGTCCTGGCCGTGTCCGTGTTCTGCCTGACCTCTCTGGACACCGCGACCCGTCTGGCCCGCTACATGTTCCAGGAATTCTGGCTCAAGCCCGGTGAGAAGGCCGGCGATGCGACCGTTACCGGCGCGCGCAAGGTTCTCTGCAATCCGTATGTCTCCACCGCAATCACCGTCGTGCTCGGCATTGCCCTCGGCATGACCGGTTATGCGAAGATCTGGCCCCTGTTCGGCGCTGCCAACCAGCTCCTGGCCGGCCTCGGCCTGCTGGCCGTCGCCGCATGGCTCGGCAAGATGGGCAGAAACAACAAGATGTTCTACTTCCCGATGATTTTCATGATCCTCGTGACGCTGACGTCTCTGGTCTTCACCATCAAGTCCCAGATCACTGCCATCATCGCCGGCGGCACCGGCCTTGCATGGTGCTATATCCGCGCGATCCTGGCTATCCTGCTGGTCATCCTTGCCATCGACCTCGTCATCGAGGGCAGCAAGGCGCTCGCAGCGCAGGCCAAGGCCAAGAAAGCCGAGAATGCCTGATTTGTTCCGGCTGTAAGGCTCCTACTGCAAAACAAAGGATACAGAATAACCAGAAAAGCAAGAGCACTCTGCTTCGGCAGGGTGCTCTTTTGCTGTTTATACTATGGCTGCGGCCGAGGGTAAAGAGACAGAGCCGCGGGGGAGCTCGAGGGGGCAAGGCCCGCCTCGAATGAGATCCGGTCTTTTTTTATGGCCGGTTTTACCGGCCATAAAAAAAGACCCCGACTTACGTCGAGGCCAAAACATCCGCTCCGGCGGGGGAGGAATCTCTCTGTCTGCCGTGAGCATACCACGCATCGCGGCACCGCGCAAGGCACAAATGTTTCCACACGAAGCACATTTCCGGTTGCAAACGGCACGGAAACATGGCATACTGTAAGCAACTTTGCGTAGGGAGGGGCAGCTCATGAAACGCAGTGAGGAACGCGAATACAACATCCGCCGGGTGATCCATACGGCACAGACGCTCTTCATTGCCGACGGCATCTCAGCGACTCCCATCAGCCGCATTGCTGAGGCGGCCGGCCTGACGCCGACGTCGCTGTACCGTTATTTCCGCAATAAGGACGCGCTCGTATTTGCAGCCTGGCGCGATGCGCTGGCCACGTTTTTTGCCGATTTCATGGAGCAGTACGCACGCGAGGCCGCCACGTGCAAGACCGGGTACGAGAAGTTTGTTGTCTGTATGCATATCTATTTCAGCACTTACGATGCACAGCCGGAATGGTATGACTACACGCGTGAGATGTTTTCTGCGTACTCCGAGAAGAACACAGGCAGTGACGTCAATAATGTGTTCTGGAAGTATTATGACAAGGAGATCCCCGTTCCGGCGCTTAAGGCGCTGCGTGAGGGCGTAGCCGACGGCTCCATCCGCCCGGATGTGAATATTTATGCGGTGTATCAGTGTCTGCTCAACGCTTATACCGGCACGACGATCTATGAAAATCTGTCGTTCGGTGTCTCACCGGTCGATGTGGTCCAGTTTACCGGCGAGCTGCTCGTGAACTATATCAAAAACGAACCGAATACTTCTGCGCTGTACAATAAAAACTGAAAAGGCACCTTGTGTGTAACAAATGATACGGTATGGGCGTACCAGTTTGATAATATGTGAGAAGAGAGATTTCTTTTTTTGCGGCTATGTGTTAGATCTGCTAACATATGTGAAATCACACGGTCACACGGAGGTGAGTGGCACGGATAAGAATAAAAACAAGCGTTCCTATGACTTTACGGTGTGTCTGCCGTTTTGGGATGCACTGACGGGCTCCCAGCAGCAGATGCTGCGCCTGAATACGATCGTCCGATCGTATCGCGCGGGGGACAATGTGATTTTTTCCATGCCGGAGAAAAACGGCTTGTTTCTCGTGCTCTCGGGCGGGCTGCGTTTGTTCATTGCGACGGATACCGGCCGGGAGATCACGCTCATGTCGATCGTCAGCGGCGGCTGCTGCGTGCTCAATACGCTCGACAGCGCGGTGCCGGGCGACACGGTCCCCATCCTGCAGGCGAGCAGCGACGCCGTGTTTGCCTATATCAACATTGTTGCGCTGCGCCCGCTGTGCGCCGAGTCATCGGCTGTGCAGCAGTTTCTGCAGCGCACGCAGGCGCGCAATGTCCAGACTGTGCTCAATAACATTGAGTATTATTTTTTCCATCCGCTGCGCAGCTGTATCGCCCGCGTCGTGCTCGAAAAGGCCGACGCGCACCCCGAGGACGGCTTCGCGCGCATTACCCACGAAGAGATCTCCCACCACCTCGGCACCACGCGCGAGGTCATCAGCAGGGAGCTGGAGGGCATGCGTCAGATGGGCCTTCTGCAAACCGGCCGCGGCAAGATTTATGTGCTAGATCGCGCCGCTCTTGAGGGGATGGCCAATTTATAGCTTGACTCGCAGTTTGATAAACGACCAATTTCAGGCTGCCAAAAAGCAAATTTTTGCTTTTTGGCAGCTTCTTTTTGTGCTATTTCACACATTTCAACTGGCCGAACGGCAAAAAACGGTCAATTCGCACAATACTGAATCGTCAATTTAGTGACATTCAACGAAACCAAGTGGTTATGTTTAATTATCGCCAATTGCGTAACAAATGGTGCAGTAAAGACGGTGAAATGCGCTATATTGATAATCGTCAAACGAAGTTGCTTCTTTTTTTTGGAGGCAAGTGTTAGTGACCATAACAGAAGAAACTCGTGCAGCGGACTGCACAAAAATACGGAAAACACATCATGAATGGGAGGTACACAGAATGTATTACAGCAGCGGTAACTATGAGGCGTTTGCAACGCCGAAAAAACCTGAAGGCATCGAGAATAAGTCGGCTTATGTCGTCGGCACCGGCCTGGCCGGTCTGGCGGCGGCCTGCTTCCTGATCCGCGATGCGCAGATGCCCGGCGAGCACATCACGCTCTTTGAGCACCTGCCCGTGGCCGGCGGCTCCTGCGACGGCATCTACGATGCGACCAAGGGCTTCATCATGCGCGGCGGCCGTGAGATGGACAACCACTTCGAGTGCATGTGGGATCTGTTCAAGTCCATCCCGTCGATCGTGAATCCGGGCGAGACGATCTTCTCCGAGTACTACTACCTCAACAAGGAAGACCCGAACTTCTCCCTGTGCCGCGTCACCGAGAAACAGGGCCAGGACGCCCACACCGACCGCAAGTACGGCCTGACGCCCGGCGCTGCCACCCAGCTGCTGAAGCTGTTCATGGCGACCAACAAGTCCCTCGAGGACAAGAAGATCGACGACGTGTTTGACGATGAGTTCTACGCCACGAACTTCTGGACCTACTGGCAGACCATGTTCGCGTTCGAGAAGTGGCACAGCGCCCTCGAAATGAAGCTCTACCTGCAGCGTTACATCCACCACATCGACGGCCTGCCGGATCTGAGCGCGCTGCGTTTCACCCGCTACAACCAGTATGAGTCCATGATCCTCCCGATGTGCAAATACATCACCGACCACGGCGGAAAGGTCCTCTTCGACACCACGGTCACGAACATCGTCTGCGACTGCACCGAGGACAAGAAGGTCGCCAAGAAGATCGAGTACACCCAGGGCGGCGTGGAAAAGGTCATCGAGCTGACCGAGAACGATCTCGTCATCTGCACCAACGGCTGCCAGGGTGACGCGTCCGCTTACGGCGACAACACCCACGCGCCGGTCGTGAAGGTCAAGAACGGCGAAGGCCCGTCCGTCGAGATGTGGAAGAAGCTCGCCGCGCAGGATCCGGCGTTCGGCCATCCCGAGAAATTCTTCAAGGACATCAAGGAGACCAGCTGGGAGTCCTGGACCGTTGACACGGCCAACAAGCAGATCCTCGATGCGATCCAGAAGATCTGCAAGCGCGACCCGCTGTCCGGCAAGGTCGTCACCGGCGGCATCGTCACCTGCCGCGATTCGAGCTGGCTCATCAGCTGGACCATCAACCGTCAGGGCCAGTTCCAGGAGCAGCCGAAGGATCACTGCCTGATCTGGGTCTACGGCCTCAACTGCTGGGACGACAAGGGCGACTTCATCAAGAAGAACATGTGCGACTGCACCGGCATCGAGCTGGCGGCAGAGTGGCTGTACCACATCGGCATCCCCGAGGATCAGATCATGGATCTGGCCACAAACGAATGCAACACCACGCCGTGCATGATGCCTTACGTCACCACGTTCTTTGAGCCCAGAGCCGAAGGCGACCGCCCGAAGGTCGTGCCCGACGGTTCGGTCAACCTCGCGTTCGTCGGCCAGTTCGCCGATACCCCGCGCGACACCGTGTTCACCACCGAGTACTCCATCCGCACCGCGATGGAAGCGGTCTACACGCTCTGCAACGTTGACCGCGGCGTGCCCGAGGTCTGGGGCAGCGTGTATGATATCCGCGACCTGCTCTACGCCACCAGCAAGCTGCTTGACGGCAAGAAGCCGCTGGAGTTCCTGCTCCCGTCGGTGCTGCCGCTGCTCGACCTCGTCAAGGAGCCGCTGGTCAACAACGTCGTGGTGGATCTGCTCAAGAAGTATAACATCGTCTGACGTACCACCCGTTAGATGTCGCATCCCCCCTTTGCCCCGGCAGCCTCGGCTGCCGGGGCATTTTACGCAGCGGGAATCATTTTGCACGCGAAAAAGACGGCACCGCGAACAGCGGCACCGTCTTTCAAATATTTATTCTTCTACGACCGGGAACGTGACCCGCACCGCAAACCCCGCGCCCCAGTCGGACACGGCGGTGAGCGTAAGGCCCAGATCCTTCGCGACCTCGCGCGCGAGGTAGAGCCCCATGCCGGTGGCCTTGTTCTTCTCGTGACCGGAGTCCCCGGTGAAGCCCTTTTCAAATACATACGGCAGGTCGCACGCGCGCACGCCCGGGCCATTGTCGCGGACGGTCAGGACGGCCGCTGTATCGCCGCTTTCCATGGAAAAGGTCAGCACCGGCTTTTCGAACGCATACTTTACGCTGTTGCTCACGACCTGCCCGAGCAGGAAGCACAGCCCGCGCCGGTCGGCAAACACGGTCTCGTCCGCAAGCCGGAGCTCGACCCGGAAGTGTTTTTCCTCCAGCAGCGGGCGGTAATCGTCGAGCACCTCGTCGATGCAGCTGCGCAGCGGCAGCCGCTCGAAGCGGTAGTCGCGCCGCGCGCCGCGCAGGCGGGCGTAGTAGAGCATCTGGTCGATGAACGCCTGCATCCGGTTGCGCACGTAGTCGAGCTTGAAGCCCACGGCCTCCGGCAGCGTGTCGCGCCGGTTGTCGAGCACGAGCGTCAGCAGTGCCAGCGGCGTTTTCACCTCGTGCGCCCAGAGCTCTACGTAGTTTTCGTAGTCGTCCATCTGCGTCTGCAGCTGCGCGATGGCCTGCTGCTGGGCGCGCAGCGTCTCGCCGAGCAGGTGTGCGCTCCGTGATTCAGCAGGGGAGAGCAGGCGGCACAGCGCCTGTTCGTGCGCGGTGTCCGGCGTGGCCAGAAAGGCCGTGAAGGCTTGCTCCCGCCGTTTTGCCCGCGCGCAGAGCACCGCGCACACGCCGGCGAACAGGAACACCGTCACCAGCACGATCACGGCCGTCATGGCGGCGAAGGCCCGCGCGTCCGCCAGCCAGAGCAGCAGTGCGGCGAGCGCGTCTACCCCCAGCAGTAGCCCCAGCCACGGCAGGTACTGCCACAGATAGCTTCCGTTACGCTTCATGCGGCACCTCCAAGCGGTAGCCGACGCCGCGCACGGACACGAGCTGCTGGCGCATGCCGAGGGACGCCATCGTCTTTTTCAGCCGCGTGAGGTTGACCTGCAGCGCGTTTTCATCGATGAATTCCGTCGTGCCCCAGAGCGCGCGGCTCAGGTCGTCTTTTGCAACGGTCTGCCCGCCGTGCGCCAGCAGTGTCTCGAGCAGCTTGCCCTGATTCGGCGGCAGGACGACGGACTGATTGTGGATGAAGAGCGTGTAGGTCTGCCGGTCGAGCAGGAAGTCCGCCCCCTCGAGCAGATTCGGCCGCCCCTCGTAGCGCTTGAGCACATTGCCGATGCGCGCGAGCAGCCGCTCCTTTCGATAGGGCTTGGTGAGATATTCGTCTGCCCCGAGTTCGAGCGCGTGCACCTCGTCGCGCAGCTGATCGCGCGATGTCAGCACCAGCACCGGCAGGGCGCTGCGCTGCTTGACAGCGCGGCAGATCTGAAATCCGCTCACCTCAGGCAGATTCAGGTCCAGCAGCACCAGATCGGGGGCGAGCGCGAGCAGCTGCCCGGTCACGTCCGCAAAGTCCGTGACCTCCGTGACGGTGTAGCCCGCCCGGCGCAGCATGTCCGCCAACTCCTCGCGCATGAGCGCCTCATCCTCCACGACGGCGATGTGCTTCATCGCGCCGCCCCCTTTCTGTGTGCATTATTCTTCGCGTTCCGGCGCCATCAGCCCCAGCAGATACCGGCTGCTTGACCGCTTGACGGCCGCCATGTACAGCCATTCTACCACACACAGCAGCAAAATCATAGCACCGGCGGCGATCATCATTTCCGTCATGCCGCTCTGTGCGCTGGCAGAGAGGATGCCGGAAAAGAGCGCGCGCACGCCAAACAGGCTGCTGACCGCCGCCACGCCGACCGGCAGACCGAAGTACCAGCTGATCTGCGCCTTTGCTGCGCGGCAGAGCGTGTCATGCTCCGCGCCGAGGCGCACGAGCGTCCGGTAGCGGCGCTCGGCCCGCTGTTGGCCCATGAGAAACTGCACGCCGATGATGGTGTTGGCCACGACGAGGAAGATGATGGCGAGGTAAATGGTCAGGTAGCTTGCCGCGACGATGTAAAACAGCTCGCGGCCGAGGTTTTGCAGGTAACTTTCGTATTTCAGGCCGAGCGGATTGAGCAGCGCGTTCATGTCCGCGATGGCGTTCATGAGGCTCTTGCCCTCCGTCATGGACGGGGCGAGTACGCCGTCGAGGTAGACGTCATAGTCGCCCTGCGTGTAGTGTTCAAACACCGCATCCGGCACGATGAGCGCGAACGACATCGTGATCGACCGGTCGGTGACGACGCTCACCGACTGCACCTGCCCCACGAGCGTGAACGGTGCACCGTCGATCGTGATGGCCGAGTCCTCTGCGATCAGGCGGTTGATCATCGCCGTGCGGCTGGCCAGGGAGACCTCGCTGTCGCAGTAGACGGCGGCCTCATCGTCCGCAAGCGTCAGCTCCGGCAGACCGGCCGCGGCCAGCAGACGGTTGTAGCCGCTGAGCGCGATGAGGTGCGGGTAGCCCACGGCCTCCAGCATGTATTGCAGCTGCTGCCGCTCGTCGGAGACGGGCATGGCATCGATGGTGCGCTGCAAGGCGGGGAATTTCACGGTGTTTTGGTAGTCCGTGCTCGTGCGCACGCGGCCGATGCGCATCTCGAAGAGGTCGGAAAACGCGCTGTCGAGCCCGTGCGTCGTCAGCGTTTCGCGCACGGTGTCGGCGCTTTTGCTGTCGGTGGGGAAGGTATAGTCGAGCGTGTGCGTCTCGGCACGGGACGAGCGCGCGGTCGCAACGCCCGCGCCGAAGCAGCACAGCGCAGCCAAAATCAGCAGCGAACAGATTGCCAGCGCGCCGGAGCGGTGGATGACCGTTTCCTCGACTTGGCGGAAGTTAAATACCCGCAGTTTGCCCGCGCGGTCTCCGCGCCGGGCCAGCCGGTCGATGATGACGCGCAGCCCGTAAAACAGCAGCAGTGTGCCCGCCACGCCGAGCGCGAGCGTGCCCGCCATGTAGCGCAGGCCGCTCCATGCGCGTCCGCCGATGGCGAGCGTGTAGGCGGCGGCGAGCAGCGCGATGCCCAGCACGAGCGCCGCGGCGTAAACGACGGCGGGACACTGCTTTTTCGTGCCCTCGGGCGTCTCCGTGAGCAGCGCGCCGATCTCCTCGCGCACGATCTTCCCGCTGAGGATGAGTGAGGCTAGCAGCTTGATCAGAAGAAAGCCCACGGCCGTCCAGACAATGGCGGACAGGGACAGCGTGAACCGGTGCCCCACGATGCCGAGCCCGACGAGCCCCTCAAGAAACCTTTTACCGTCGTCTATCCTGTACCTGACCATATATTCGGTCACGGCGGCGGTGACACCCGACTCAAAATCGCCGGAATTCCCGCTTATCACAG
>ERZ827043.3855-NODE-3855-length-10258-cov-3.200823_pt1 | contig 10258 bp, 9 predicted proteins | sample MGYA00519923_ERZ827043 | MGnify/ENA primary metagenome ERZ827043 (study PRJEB31778, sample SAMEA3449251) | human gut metagenome | biome: human gut; feature: human-associated habitat; material: faeces | place: United Kingdom | collected 2010/2012 ...
GGCAAATTTGAAACACCAACAGAACCATCAGGATTCTTTATTTTTGGTTTGTGAATTATACTAAACTTATCAGTGTACAACAAATCATACACTTTTTTCAACTTAGACAATTTTATCTTTTTCACCATCGTAACCTCCTAAACATATTAAGTTGTGCACGATAGTTAAAAATAATACCATCCAAATTAGAATAGTGGGATTTTAAATCTTTTGAAGATAAGCTATTAGAATTACCTTCACCAATGTTAACTGAAGTGTCACCAATGTTTACCGAAGAAATAGAATTCAAATCAATTTCAAGCTCCACATCAGGATTATCTTCATTCTGTTGTGCATTAACATATCGTAAATAGTCAACACACATATTAACCAGAATATACAATAATTCTTGAGGCAACTTTTTGACGTTCAAATAATTCAATACCTTTTGATGAACTTCATCAATATAATCAGCCAACTCATCATCAGAAAAAGCCGCCTCAATATATTTTGCACGAATTCGAACTTTTTTGATTATTTTTTCCATTTCTTCAGTATCCATGGTGCCTACTCCTTTAATATCAACGATAATTCCGTTTCTTGCTTCTGTTTCGAGGAGTTTCCTGTTTTACAACTTCAACAACCTCTTCTTCATCTTCATTTTCTTCTACTTTTTCAACCTCTTCAGTTTTAGGCTCTTCAATAACAAAGGCACCTAATTTTTTCAATTCATCAAGGTCTTTTTCTTTTGCTTCAAATACGGTATTAGGACGATAAACAACACCATTATACCGTACAGTTCTATTCAATTTAACTTTAATCATTTTTCAGTCACTCCTTAAGCAACTTTAATTACATATACATCAGACATTCTTTCGAAGGAAGGAAGTACAATTTCAGAAACAACAGTAACAACATTTACCGGATGGGGTTCTTTGTAAGTGGTAACTGCAACACCAGTATTTACAATAGAAACACTAGCATCAGTATTGCCTGTCATCAAATCAAATTCTTCCGGAGTAGTGCCATACCAGGTATTACCAAGGGAATAACCAGGAAGCAACGTTACATAGTTGTCAGGATAGAATTTAGTGTCAACCTGTTCTTCATTTTTGAACATCTTATCATAAGTCATAATAGTAAGGCCAGTTTCCGTTTCAACATAAGCTTTAGCCTGTGCTGTAGTAAGGATGATGCTAGATGCACCCAACGGATTCATTGCCTTTTTAATAGATTCAGACAACAACATATTTTTCAAAGTTGCTGTGTTCATCAAAGCTCTGGTAACCGTTACACCATATTTTTCAGCCATATATTCTTTGGCTTCAAGCAATGTTTCAATCGGATTATTGGTTGCCGCATTTGCTTTAGTCCAAGTATCAGTACCAGACAATGCCAGATTGTTATTAGATGCCCAAGTACCATCAACATCATAGTTGTAGTTATAGGTAACATCACGACCAGAATCAACAGAAGCAGTGATATTAATTTTGCCTTGATACAACAAAGACATAATCATTCGTTCCGGCTGAATATTTGCACCATCAATCAAACCTGCAGTATCATCATACAATCTTTGAATAATAGGTGCAGCAAACTGGTCACCAGCAGCCAAATAAGTCTGAATGTCCTGACGATCTTTTTCACCGATTCGCATTGCTTCACGGAAGAACGGCATTTCAGTTTCAATTTTGGTAACACCAATACGATCTCTCAAAGGAGCTTTAGTATCGAATGCTGCCGGCTGCAATGCAACAGGTAAATTATTTACACCACGAATCCACGCAAGGTCCAAACCGGTCCTTTTAGCAGATGGGAATAAAGAACCACCAATATAAGGGTCATTCATGTGAGAATTGACATCAGTCCAATACATTGCTAATGCTTTAGCATCGAACATTTGCCAAATTTTTTCTTTAACAGTAGCCATCTATTTCACTCCTATTCTTTACTATTCAATAAATGCTTGATTTAAATCCAATTGTAGTTCCATTCCATTGTCTGTTTTAATATCAACTTTAGTATTCAACAGACTTTGTTTAGTTTGTCCGCACCAAACAAGCCCCAATTTATCAGAATCCATATCAACCCATTCAATTTTAGCTGCATTTTTCATCTGAACTTTAGAAGCTCCTGCAGGTACATCAACCTTAAACGGAACATAATAGCCATTTTGTTCTTCAACAACTTGACTATTGAATGCAGTGAATCCTGTTACAAATTTGAATGTACCATTGACTTTACCACCAGGGGTAATGTGCAAATTGTCAACAAAATCAGTAACATTTTTCCCAAGCAAATCATCAACACTAGTTGGTGCCGTTGCTACCAATTCAACTACATCATTATCTGGATTCAGTATCATACCGTTTTTTTTAGGACGCTAATTTGTTTAAGTGCAGTAACTGCTTCTTCTTCCAAGTCTACAGGCAACTTTTCTTCAAGTACAAAACCATGAATCAAAATAGCCATATTAACATCACCATCAGTAACATCATAATCCTGGAAAACCAAGCCAATTGCAGTAGCATCATTTGCAGGATATGGTGTACCAGCTTTTACAACAAAACGTCCATTTTCCTGAGTAACAATTCCAGAAGCTGCGGAAGCCTGTGCCTGTTTGCGACCAATGCAAACATAATGGTCAGGAATTGCTAAAATGGTTTTGCTGTTATAAAACTCCCATTGTTTAGCTTTCATCGTCATAATTCATGTTCCTCCCATCATTACTTTTTGTCGGTACTAATGCCCATCATTTTCAATTTATTTGCAGCAAAAGCAGTGCCAATAGCTTCCGGAGTATCTTTCTTGTTATTTTTGTCTCCTTCTTGTGGTTTTGTACCGGAAAGAAAGAATTTGCCAAATACTCCACTGTTTTGCGAATTGTCATCATTATCATCATTGCTTTTTGCTTTGAATAAAAATGCTTTATTCTTCTGTAAATCTTTTAACTGTTCATTAAGGCCAGTGATTTTACCATCTTTATCAATTGTTACTTTTTCTTTATCAATCAAACCTACAACCATATCAAGGTCCTGAACAGCACTTTCAAAATTCATTACACCGAACTTAATAGCACTTTCTTTTTTCTGGGCATTCAAATTCTTTTCATAATCTTCATCTTTTGTTTTTAATTCTTTATTTAATTCATCAACCTTAGCCTGAAGTTCAGTAGCTGTTCCTTCAAAAGTTTTTAACTTTTTAATTGTTTCGTCTCTGTCCTTCACTTTTTGTTTTTCAGATTCAAGTTCATTTTTCACATTATCATGTTCAGATTTCAAAACGTAATTTTCCATTTTCTTCTTTTGGCTTTCAAGAATGTTAGAAATTACTTCATCCGTAAGACCAAAACCTTTAAGTTCTTCTTTTGTGAACATTTTCCATTCTCCTTTTTAAATTCAATATTCTCTGATAAACGAGATTACCCTCAGAGACATTTTTATAGCAGCTGAATATATCTTTAATATATCCAACAGCAAAATTCATCTGAGGGAAAATCCAGTCTATATATTTATATATATATTATAACACAAAACATAAAAATTGTAAATAGTTATTTGAATTGTTTATTAACTTTTGTAGCCATTTCCTTAGATTGTCCTTTATCAAAATCATATTGATTCCGAAGAACATATCCCTCTAATGTACCAGCTTTTCTATTGTCAATTGAAATTAGTGGGTCATTCAAAATATCAGTTAATAATGCCATTAAATAATCTGACTTATCTTTATTTTCAAACCAATAAGGATTCCACTTAATTAACTCTTCCAATTCACCTTTAACTATTTTTTCTTGTTTCCTATCAATCAAATAATATTGATTATCAGTTGTCAAAATAACAAAAACAATATTATCAATATTTGTACAAACAATTCTTTTAATTTTCATATCTCTTGGATTACCTCCTTTTTAGAATCAACCAAATAACATTTAATCCCTCGTTCTTTTAACATTGCAATTATTTTTCTAACTTCAGGATTATTAACATTCGTTGTTTTCTTATTGAATGTTACTGACTCAACATCATCAATTGTAAGATTACCATGATATTGAAGTTCAATATATTTTTGCCTTGTTAATGCTTGAATATCCAAATAACTTTTTTCAGCATTAGCATTTTCAACAACATTCAAACCATATATAACTTCATTTACATGCCCCCTTTGAATTGAAGCAATTTGAGGGTTAACAACAGGACTTGAACGAACATCATCATGCATACAATTGAACAAGCTATCACCAATTGTGAATGTAGTTCTATGCATTAAATTTCGTTTCTTAAATCTAACAATTGTATCACCATAGTCACCTGTAAAGTTTTCATCATCCTTAAAATCATCCTTAGGATTTTTAGAACCAAGAAAACCATACTTTTCATATTCACTACCTTCAGCATCTTCTGGAATTGTAAACATCTTTTTAGCAACTGCACGCCTTTGATTGAATGTTAAACCCAAAGGAGCACTTCCTGTTTCAAATTGGTTCATGAATTTACTTTGTGCAATCAATGGCAAAACATTCTTATTTAACCTCATGCAAAAATCATTTTTCTCAAATATATCCAACATTGTTTGATGAAAGTATTTTTCATTATTTTTACTGATTCTTTCATCTTTTCTCAAACTTTCATTTTGTGTTTCAGCCTTCTTCATTGTGCCTTTATAATACTTAAACTCCTTTAAAGCTTTTCTTCGTAATTCATTAAAATCATAAGTGTCTTTCCTTTCAAGTGCTTTTATTTCTTCAGAAGTTAAAGTATGTGGACCAACTTTAACACCTTTAGAAGCTTTTTTAGGAGCAGCTTGTTCAATAAGCTCTTGTGAACGTTTAATAAATTTACTATTATAACTTTTAACTAATTTATCAACATCATCATATTCACTTTCTTTCAACTCACCAATGAACCTTCGACTAAAGTCATTAACATACTCATTATAAATTTGATATCTAATTTTTTCTAAAACAAAGCTTTTTGCAACAACATCAGAATTTTTTACATTCTCCATTTCAAAAAGCCAATCTTCCAAATCAGAAAAAATTAAATCTGTTTGCACTTTCGTTCCATCTTTTCTTTTATATAATACAAATTCATGCAGTTCATCATTATCATACAATTTATGCATTTTCTTATATAGTTCATCATAAGTTCTATTGAAAGCATTTTCATACACGTCATCATCATCAACTGCTTCTTTGATATAATTTTCAAAATTAGATAAAATGTTTAAATCACTAAAAACATCATCATCTAATAACATTCTATCTACAATAAATCGTATTGCATCATCATTTGACTTTCCATCATTAACAGCTTTCTTAATATTATTAATTGTTGTTTTATCATATGTCGGCATTTGTTGTTTGACATTATCACTAATTTTTTGTTTTGTTTGTTTAATATCAATAATTTTCCTTTCCCTTTTCTTTTTTATTTCCGCTTCATTACTTTTATCAACATCCTGAACAACTAAACAACTTCTATCAATAATATTGTAATAAATCTCACTTTCACCATCCTTATGAGCTTGAATTACATGATATCCTAATGAACGAGCAAAAGAAGATGGATCAGTAATATTGTAACCTTTTTCTTTATACTCATCAATCATTTTTTCTAAATCATCATATAAAATCTTTTTTGTGCCACTTTTAAATGTTGCTTTTATCATATATTTTCTATCAATAGCTTCATTAGCGCTACCACTAAACCCACCATAATTTTTATGTGTAGGTTGTGTAGAAAAGTACAATCCATCACCATATATTCCATCACCAATATATTGTTGACTTCCATACATTAAATCGTTTAAAATACCACGTCTTAAATACTTACCCCTTGTAATACCACCAGCAGTACCAGTAGGACCAGCATCAGTAACTGCACGATAAAAAACAGGCAAATCTTTATTTTTCTTAGTATATGATTCAAAATCCTTCCTTGACATTGTTTGTGGTTTTTCATTTAAACCCATAACTTTAACATATTTTTGATAGCTACTTTTCTCATTTAATATATCATACTCATCATTCAACATTTCATAATATTTATGCAAATTGCCTATGATATCATTATAATCTTTAGCAGATAAAATATTAGCTGTTTTATCAGCTTTCAATTCTTTTCTAATATTATTGATTCTCGTCATTGTTTCATTAACTTTTTCTTGTAATTGTTGCCTTGAGTCAAATTTTTCACCATTTATAAATTCATCAAAACCTTTTAAACTACCATTAATAACAGCATAAGACCCTTTTATTGTGTCATAAAACAACACATTCAATTGCTCTTTATTTATTATATATTCATTAATTTTTGGTTTAAGTAATTTTGGGTCCCAAGATAAATCATTTCCATCAACATCAGCCAAATATTTTATTTTGAATGTTTTTCTGTCAAGTAATGGTCGCCCAATATCATATATAAATTGTGCTTTTTGTTTATCATCTAATTCAAGAAAAAAATCAGCTAATGCATTTGTATATTCATTACGTGTAATTTTCTGAGTTTGATATTTAGATGTTAAAACATCCAATTTTGCATATACACCACTTTTATCAAGTGGATCAGAAATATTTTTAAATTTAACTACATTATTTTCTATCAAATCTGGTAAATTGATAAATATATTAATATTTCCATCTTTATCAATAAGTTTATCACTAAACAAATCCAAAAAAATACTTTGTTTTCGTTCATCAATATACCGTATTAAACCATTATTTGACCTTAACCCTTTAACTATATTATCAACAACTATATTAAAATTTTCATGCCCCATGTCTCTTAATGCTTTTGGCAATTTTTCATTATTCATCGACCTATATGCATTAAAAATAGATTCAACAGATAAATAGAGACGCCTATTGCCAGCTAAACTTTGCATTAAATTTGGCCTATCAACTGTAAAAACACCACCAAACCTATATTCCCCATCTTTAAAAGCACTTTCAGCATCGCCAATAAGTGGAATATTGTATATAGCTTCACCATAATCAGAATTATTTTTAAAAGCCCTTTCTGCATCAAGAATTAAATTATATGCCTGATTCCCGCCAAAAATATCAATCAATTCATTGATTTCTTCTTCACTATAATTACTAATATCATGGTCAACAACAAAATCAGAATCTTGATATACAACCCTATCTTCCTGTAATGCTTTCAACTTCCTACGTTCATCAACAATACGTTCATAAGCTAATACTTTTTCAGGCTCATAATTCCAATCTGTTTTATCACTATTAGCATATAATCCTTGAGCATGTTTTGTGCACCATTCCCTGTACGACATATTTGCAGGGACCATATAGGTTTTACCTTGTTCATCTCTTGCGACCCTCTCAGATGGATTGTATTCATCTAAGTCCTCAAAATATAGAATAGTAGTACTTCTGCAATTGTAATGTAAAGGAGGTTGGTTAACAAAAGGGGCTGCTTCATTCAATTTAAACCTTTTACCATCCATAGCCCTACATTTATCAGAAGTCCTTCCGTCCAAAGTTGCTACAAACTCAAATTCATCAACCATTTCACAATTATTATATGCTAATATGCTTGCTTGATTAGTTATTAAAGTAGTTAATGTTCGCATATCCCTTTTAGCAGCATTTTCAGACATATTGAATTGTTTAGCAATAGCTTTACCAAATTCATCAGCATTTTTACCTTGAATAAATAACTGCGGAATAATTTGTTCAATGTTATTGGTCAACCTATCTAATGTGTAACCGGTCCTATCAGTAAAAGTAGCTCCTAACCATTCAACATTAGAAGCTGTTTTAATTACCCTTGCTGATGGCATATTAAAATTTACACCCATGCCAACAGTTTTTTGAATATTAAACATTGTATGGCCAAACCCATCTTTATACATTAAACTGCCAACATCAATCATTTCATCTTTAGCTTTAATTCCAACTTCAGCAGCCTGTTTAGTACAATTAACCAATAATTGTTCCAACCTACTTACTTTTGTTTTAGCAGCAATTTCATCTAACTTCTTTTGGGTCCTTACACCAATGTTCTTTTTGCTTAATAATTGTTTATATTGTTCAGCTAAATCCTTAACATTTTCAGAATCACTTAAACTTAATTTTTGTTTTGCTACTTGTAAATCAATTTTATTATTAGTAGCATATTTTTCATAAAAATCATCTAATTCCTTTTGTAATTCATCAATGGCAGATTGGTAAGCAGTTCGCATTCTTTTCTCCATTAACAAACAACTTTGTTCATTATATACTTGAATAGCCAACCCATTATTCATTTGAGTTGCTTTACTTACATCTGCCATGATAAACTACACTCCTTTAATTATCTTCTTCGTCTTCCTTATCTTTTCCTGTTACTTTCTGCTGTGTGCCAGTACCAAAATTATCTCCTGCACCATTTTGCACCATGAACTGTTCTTGTTCTTCTTTTGTTTCCTTTTCAATTTGTTTTATTTCATCTTCAACATCATCAACATAAGGATGATTAGCAACCAAAGTCCTTTTACTAATAATGCCTACACTGTTTTTAAGGTTTTCAATTGTTTCGCTGTCATTAACAACAATATCATTGTTAAACACAACATTGATTTCTTTATCTTCATAATCTTTACCAGTTCTTGCATATATATCAGCTTTAATAAACCAAAGCAAATTATTAATAGCGTCATTAAATTCATTTGCCATATCAGACATATCCAAGTCTAAATCAAGGAATCTAAATTTAATTGCCTGACCAGAAGCATTTCCTAAATCAGTACTTTGGGTATCAACACCATTGCCAAAATCAAATATATCTTTTCTTAATCTGGTTAAATGTGTTTCATAAGCAGCACTATTATCATCAGTTGCCATATTGCTTACTCCACCATCACCATCAACTAATACTGCCCTATATTTACGAACATTTTGAACAAATTCTGCTAAGTCAGCACCACTATAGTTTTGTACAATAGTAATGTTTTTGGGAATATCCTGCAATTGGTTACTTAAATCAGAAGTATTAATATCATAGTCATCTACCAATTGTTTAATATATTTAATCAACGGAAGTTCTTCATCATTATACTTAAAACAAATAAATGGAATCCTACCCCAATTCAGCTCCAGTTTGTTTTCCTTCTCTGTTCCATCATCAGCTTTTACTTTTTCTGTAGCAGTAATATATGCTCTTGGATTTTGAATAGGGTTACCATTTTCATCATCTTCTTCATAAGGTACTAAACCAGTGCCTTGCTCCTTATATTTCCAAATTCCTTCTTTAGTATAATATTCATATATAGTGATTGTTTCTGTCATTCCATTTTCATTATATTGCTTTATCAAATAAACACGTAAAACAGCTTCCAATTCTGTATGCTCATTATCAGCCCAAAATGCCTTAATTTCTTCAGATGGAATACTTTTGAACTTCAACACACCATCTTTATCATAATATACTTGCAACCAACTTTTCCCTTTATTAATTGACTCCTTACCCCTACTTTTGATAATTTTCCTAAATGCTTTGTTAAAATATTCATCATTTAATATAGTTTCAAATTCAGAATCATTGTCATCACTTTTAATAGTAAACGGATTACCTAATAAATAATTTACTTTTTGCTTTACTAACTTAGTAACAAAAGGATGGGAAAGTTTAGCATTAGATAATTTTTCATCTTCATCCATAATACCAAATTCATTAACACTTGTTCTAATACGCTCATTAATTTCATTTTCATTGTTGAAATATGCCTCTCCAACAAGCATATTCTCCCTTTCCTTACTATTAACAAATTCATGCCAAACACTATATAAAAAATCCTCCTGAGGTTTTCCATAAGTGCTTAACCTTTGGATTCGTATTTCATCAAATGTAGGAATTTCATTGGCCTTTAAATACTTAGGAATCATCCTTGCTCCAGCCTTCATCATACTAATTAAGTTCTCTATACTAAATTTTTCTAATGCCATAATCAATAACTCCCTTCCTGCATCCATTCAACAATATATTTTTTGCAGTTGTTGAAATTTTTAACATTAGCCCCATTTTCGCTTTTGCTTTCACAATACTTTTTTGCTGGACAGACCTCACAACCCATAAGCATTATCAGCCTTGCCATTTTCCTTGCTTTACGTTCATATATTTCAATCTTATGTATTTGATTATATTTATGCCGTAGCTTTTGTTCTTCAGTTTTTACCATTATACTCTCACCACTCTCATACCAGTTAATGTATCTACTTTAGGGTCATTCCATCTGAATGTTGCCTTACTGATATCATCAGTTGCATATCTTAAAGCAT
>ERZ827043.3858-NODE-3858-length-10246-cov-2.205181_pt1 | contig 10246 bp, 12 predicted proteins | sample MGYA00519923_ERZ827043 | MGnify/ENA primary metagenome ERZ827043 (study PRJEB31778, sample SAMEA3449251) | human gut metagenome | biome: human gut; feature: human-associated habitat; material: faeces | place: United Kingdom | collected 2010/2012 ...
TAGATTATTTTTTTTAAAATGAAAAAACTGATTAGTCTACTTGTATTATTTTTATTATGTGGATGTTTTCCACAATCTTACCAAAGTATAGAAAATAAATTTAAACAAGATCAATGCTTTAAATATCATTATCAGCTTTTAAATAAAAAACAAAAACAACTCTATCAAATAATTTATAATATTGCTTATACAAGAACACAAAATATTTATATTAAAGAAAAAGAGATAGATAAAGTAAGTAAAATTGTTAATGCGGTTTTAAAGGATCATCCAGAGTTATTTTATATTAAGGAATGGTCCCTTAATACAAAAGGTCTTTTTAATTTTGAATATAGTATGAAAGAAAAAGAAATTCTTAAAGATCAAAAAAGGATAAAGAAAATTGTCAAACAACTAAAAGAGGATACACAAAATTTAAAATCCTATCAAAAAATAAAATATATTTATGATGACGTTATTACTCATTGTAAGTATAATGAACAAGCAAAATATAACCAAGAAATAATCAGTGTTCTTATTAATCATCAATCAGTTTGTAGTGGTTATGCAAAAACAATGCAATATCTACTCAATCAATTGCATTTTAAAGCAACATTTTTAACAGGGAAAACAATAAAAGGAAGAAGAGACAAACATGCAATAAATATGATAAAATATGACAATGATTATTATTATATAGATGCAACCTGGGGTGATTTAGTATTAGCTGATGAGGAAATCATCAATAATAATTATTTGATGTTTGATAGTCAAACAATGAAACAAATGTATGATTTAGATGATCATTATAAAATAACTAAAAATGATAAACATACTTATTTTAAAGAAGAAGGGTTGTATTTTGATTTATATCAATTAAATACTTTAAAAGCTAAAATAAATAAAAATCAAAGAGAATGTTATTTGCAATTTTCAAATGAAGTATATAATGATGCTAAAGAAAGATTAACAAAAAAAGGAGATGCCTATCATTTAATAGAAGGGGTAGATCATATTCAATATATCACGAATGATCAATTGAAGACGATTTATTTAAAATGGTAAAGTTATGAAAAGAATTAATGAAATAGTAGTTGTTGAAGGAAAAACAGATAGTCAATTATTAAAAGAATTATATGCTGTTGATACTATTGAAACACATGGACTAGGATTAGATGAAAAAACATTAGAACTTATTAAAGAAGCTAGTAAGACAAGAGGAGTTATTGTCTTAACGGATCCAGATTATCCAGGATTAAAGATTAGAAATCAAGTAGAAAAATATGTACAAAATTGTAAACATGCTTTTGTTGATAGAAAAGATGCTATTGGTAGAAAGAAATTAGGTATTGCTGAAGCAAATAAAGAAGCTGTAAAGAAAGCAATTGAAAATGTTGTTACATTTTCAAATCAAGAAGAAAGTATTTCTTGGAAAGAGTTTTTAGAATTAGATATTATTGGAGATAAAAAGAAAAGATTAAAGGTTTATGATTTATTTCATTTAGGATATGGCAATGCAAAGACTTTGTTTAAAAGATTAAATATGGTGGGTATTTCCAGGGAAATGATAGAGAAGGAGTTAGAGAATGAAGGATATAGCGACTAAAAGTACAACTCAATATATATTAGATAAATATGATTTATATCCTAAAAAGAAATATGGACAAAACTTTTTAATTGATCCTCATGTCGTAGAAAAAATCGTTCGTTGTTCAAGTGTTAATGAAAAATGTGCAGTGATTGAAGTAGGACCTGGAATTGGTGCTTTAACTCAAGTATTAGCACGTTATGCAGGATATGTAAGAAGCTATGAAATAGATACACGTTTTAAAGGAGTCTATGAAGAGTTTTTAAATCAGGAAAATATTGAGATTGTTTTTGAAGATTTTTTAAAAGTAAATTTAGAGGATTTAATGACTTTAAAGGATAAGTATGAAAAAGTTATTTTAGTAGCTAATTTGCCTTATTATATTACAACTCAAATTATTGAAAAGGTTTTAACTGAAAGTAAAGTTATTGATGAAATTGTCGTGATGGTACAAAAAGAAGTGGCTTTAAAATATACAAGCGATTATAAAAGTCCACTGATGTATATGATTGAAGATATGGGTAAAATTGAATATATGTTTACAGTAAGTCAAAATGTTTTTATTCCTGCACCTCATATTGATAGTGCTATTTTAAAGATTACAATTAATAAGGAAGCTAATTTAGATTTATATAAAGTATTAAATAGTGCTTTTAAACAAAGAAGAAAAACGATTTATAATAATTTAAAACAAGAATATCAAAATTCATTAGATGTTTTAAATGAAAATCAAATAGATCAAAAATTAAGATGTGAACAACTTACATTAGAAGATTATCAGGCTATCACAAAATCATTATATAAACATACTATATAATGGTGATAGAATGAAGATAGGTGATATTGTAAGTAGAAAAAAATATCATCAAGATATTATTTTTGAAGTCATTGATATACAAGAAAATATTTGTTATTTAAGAGGAATAGAGTATCGTTTGATTGCGGATAGTGAAATAGATGATTTAGAGCTTGTTCAAGAGAAAAGAGTAATAGAAGATGTGCATTTACCACAAGAAAAATGTTTAAAGGGAAGTGTTTTACATTTAGATGGAGATCCTTCTTATTTAAAGATGTGTATGAAAAAATATCAAGAATATGGTATTAGAGCATATGGTTATTATTTTAAAGAAGAAGAGTTTGCTAGTAAAATAACCAACCTATTAAAAAAACATAATCCACATCTTTTAGTCATTACAGGACATGATGCTTTGAAAAAAAATGGACATAAAAGAAATAGTCAAGATTATTTGCACAGTTTAGATTTTGTAGAAGCAATCAAAAAGGCTAGAGAATATCAACCCGACAAAGATGCATTAGTAATCTTTGCAGGAGCGTGTCAGTCATACTATGAACTTCTAGTAGCGAGTGGTGCTAACTTTGCATCAAGTCCTTCAAGAAAAAATATTCATGCGTTAGATCCTGTTATTATCACAACTCAAATCGCAAGTACAAATATTAAAGAGTATGTTGATTTAGAAAAAGTTATAGAGAAAACCTCTTTTAAACAATTAGGTGTTGGTGGAATTGATACAAGAGGGGTTGCCAGAAATTTGTATCCGAGGTAATGAAAAATGAAAGTAAGAGCATATGCAAAAGTAAATTTAGCGTTAGATGTTGTAAGAAAAAGAGAAGATGGATATCATGATTTAGAAATGATCATGGCACCTATTACTTTACATGATCTCATTTATATTAATGTCATTGATGAAGGAATTGAAATTGAGTCAAATAGTAAGATCGTTCCTACCGATCAAAGAAATATTATGTATAAAGTTGCACAATTGATGCAAGAAAGATACGGATTAAAAAAAGGTGTTAAGATCTTTGTCTATAAGCATATTCCAACGCAAGCAGGATTAGCTGGTGGAAGCGCTGATGGAGCAGCAGTTATTAAAGCCATGAATAAATTATTTCATTTAAATTTATCTTATGAAGAAATGGCTGCTTTAGGAAAAGAAGTAGGAGCAGATATTCCATTTTGTATTTATGAAAAAACAGCTTTTGTTGAAGGTGTTGGTGAAAAACTACAATTTATTGATGAACCTTTTGAAGCTTATTTATTACTTGTAAAACCTAAAAAAGGTGTTTCAACTCAAAAAGCATTTACTTCATTAGATTTATCTAAAGTAAAACATCAAGATTGCAGAAAGATGAAAAAAGGAATTGAAATGAATGATTATCAAGCAGTTATTGATAATCTACAAAATACATTAGAACTTCCTTCTATTAAAATGGTGCCACAAATTAAAGAAATCAAAAAAGAAATGATGAAGTTAGGTTTTGATGGAGCTTTAATGTCAGGAAGTGGTTCATGTGTATTTGGTATTACTAGAAATCAAGAAATTATGAATAAAGGATATGAATTCTTTAGAAAACGTTATTTTTTTGTTAGAAAATCGAAAATTTTAAACAAGGAAGAAAATCTGTGATAAGATTTTCTTTTTTTGAAAAGATGTAGGAATTTGCAATAAATTGTCTTATTCATCTTTAATTATGAGTTATATTTTGTTAGAATGACGTCGTAGAGGGGTGTGACGATGAAAACTTACGCAGTAGTAATGGCTGCCGGAAAAGGTACAAGAATGAAATCCGACAAGCCTAAAGTAGTACATGAAGTTTTATATAAACCAATGGTTTGTCATATCGTTGATGAATTAAAAGGTTTAGGTGTTGATGGTATTTATGTTATTGTTGGACATAAAGCTGAAGAAGTCATGAAACTTGTTGATGGTGTTGAGTTCGTAATGCAAAAAGAACAATTAGGAACTGGACATGCATTGATGCAAGCAAAAGATGTTTTAGGAGATAAAGAAGGAACAACTATTGTTTTAAATGGTGATGCACCATTAATTACTAAAGAAACATTACAAGGGTTAATTCAATATCATAATGAACATCAAATGAAAGGAACAGTCATGACATGTGATTGTGACTTAAATAAGAAATTTGGTCGTATTATTAGAGAAAATGATCAAGTTAAAGGTATTGTTGAGTATAAAGATTGTACAGATGAACAAAGAAATATTTCTGAAATGAATGTTGGAGAATATTGTTTTGATAATGCTGCTTTATTTAAAGCATTAGAATCAGTAACAAATAACAATGCTCAAAATGAATACTATATTACAGATGTAATTGAAATTATGAATCATCAAAACTTAAATGTTGGTGGTTATAAAATTGATGACTTATCAGAAGTTGGTGGAATTAATGATAAGTTTGAATTACAAGAAGCAACAAAACAATTACAATATCGTATTAATAAAAAACATCTATTAGATGGTGTAAATATTGTAGATATGACAAATACTTATATTGGTAGAGATGTAGTGATTGGTCATGATACAACAATTGAACCAGGATGTATTATTAAAGGAAAAACAGTGATTGGTAATGGATGTCATATTGGACCTTATTGTGAATTTGATAATGTAGAAATCAAAGATAACGTAGAAATTAAATTCTCTGTTATTGCTGATTCGATTATTGAAAACGGTGTTGATATCGGGCCATATGCAAGACTTAGAAATCATTGTCATATCTTAGAAAATGTCCACATGGGTAACTTTGTGGAAATGAAAAAAGCAACTTTTGGTAAAGGAAGTAAAGCTGCGCACTTGAGCTATATTGGAGATGCGACAGTTGGTGAAAACGTAAATATTGGCTGCGGTACTATTACAAGCAACTATGATGGAAAAAATAAATTCCAAACAGTAATTGAAGACAACGTTTTCGTTGGCTGCAATTCTAATTTAGTTGCTCCTGTAACTGTTGGTAAAAATGCATTTATTGCTGCTGGATCAACAATTACAGATGAAGTTCATGAAGATGCTTTTGCAATTGCTAGAAGTAGACAAGTGAACAAAGAAGGTTATAGTAAAGTATTAGAAGAAAAAAGAAATAAAATAGGAAAATAGGGGTAAAAGAAAAAATGAAAAACAAAATTACAGTATTTGCTTTATCATCATCAGTAGAATTAGCACAAGACATTTGTGATAATTTAGGTTGTGAAATGGGAAAATCAAAAGTTCACCATTTCGCTGATGGAGAAATCTTAGTTGAAATTGATGAATCAGTTCGTGGAAAAGATGTTTTCATTGTCCAATCAACATCTAATCCTGTTACTGAAAACTTAATGGAAATCTTAGTTTTAGCAGATGCCTTAAAAAGAGCATCAGCTGGAGAAATTACAGCTATCATGCCATACTTTGGATATGCTAGACAAGATAGAAAAGCAAAACCTAGACAACCAATTACATCTAAATTAGTTGCTGATTTATTAACAACTGCTGGTGTTAATCGTGTTGTAACAATTGATTTACATGCTGCACAAATTCAAGGATTCTTCAATATTCCTGTAGATGATATGCAAGCATTACCATTAATCTGTAATTATTTCAAAAATAAAAACTTAGATGATATTTGTGTTGTTTCTCCAGACCATGGTGGAGCAACTCGTGCTCGTAAAATGGCAGTTGCTTTAGATTGTCCAGTAGCTATCATTGATAAAAGAAGACCAAAACCTAACGTTGCTGAAATCATGGGTGTTTTAGGTGATGTTGAAGGTAAAAACTGTGTCATGATTGATGATATGATCGATACAGGTGGAACAATTGTTGCAGGTATCGATATGTTAATTGAAAAAGGTGCAAAAAATGTTTTCGTTGCTTGTACACACCCAGTATTCTCAGGACCAGCTGTTGAAAGATTGAAAAACTGTTCAGCTAAAGAAGTCGTTGTTACAGATACAATTATTTTACCTAAAGAAAAACATTTCGATAAATTAAAAGTTGTTTCAGTAGCATCATTACTTGCTAAAACAATTGAAAGTATTGAAAATAATTTACCAGTAAGTGATGTTTTCCAAGAATTTGATTTCGAAAAATAATATAAAAAATAAAAGTCTTCCTTCGATGGAAGGCTTTTTTGTTTCACGTGTAAAACATTTATAAATTGAGATAAAATCATGATAATAAGACTAAAAATACTCATTTTGTTACAGATATGAAACAAAATTAGACATTGAAAAATAAAAGAGGCATGTTAAACTCTCTTTAGTTAGCAAAGACTAACTTTATAGGAGGAAAAAATGAACAAAATATTAAAGATAACACTTGCTTTAATGATGTCTTTAGGATTACAACTGACATCATTAAATGCAGTCAACGCATTAAATAGTGATTTATCAAAAGTAGGAACTTATCAAATTCCTATAAAAAGTTTAACAAGTAGTGCACCAATGCCAGTAGTAAAAAAAAGCCTTTGCTGGTGCCTTTGGTGATACATTAGAGGTAACTGTTGATCAAGATGGTAAAATGCAAGCAGTTGCTACATTACAAAATATGATTATTAACATGGGATCAGAATATTATGCAAATGTTTTAACAATTGCTAATGGAACAACTCTTTCAACAAAAGTAGAAAAGTCTACACAAGGAATGGGTGGAGAAACATTAGAAGTAGAAGTACCAGAAAAAATTTCTTTTGAATTACCTCAATTAGATGAAAATAATTCAACAGTTTTATCAATTACAGTTGATTTTATGAATTATTTTATGGGACAAGGAAAGGATTATCCAACAAATGTAACTTTAACATTAGATTTAGATAATGCAAAAGAATTACAAAAAGAATATGTTTTAGAAGATGGTACATATGACGTTCCTGTAAATGTTTTAAAAGAAAATAGTGATGATCAATCAATGGCAGCACAAGCTGTTGAATCAGCACAAATCACTGTTCAAAACAATGAAGTTGTTGTTACTTTAAAATTAAAAGAAATGACAATGTATGGACAAACTGCTTCTGTTGATAAAATGGAATATCAATTAAAAGATGGAACATATAAAGAAGCAACTGTTATTGAGGAAGAAGATGGACATCCAAAAAAAGTACAATTCAAATTAGATGAAAATAAAGAACTTACAAATGTTAAGTTTTATTATGGTGGAAGCTCAAGAGGTGCTATTGCAAGATTACAATTAAAATTAGATGGTCTAACAAAAGTTGATCCTACACCAGAAACACCAAAAGATGATGAAGATAAAAAAGATGAAGAAAATACTTCTCGTTTTACAAAAGATGGAACATATAGTGTAGATGTTGCTTTATGGAATGCTACAAGTGATAAAGAATCAATGGCAGCTTCTGCTATCAATTCAAAAGCAAAAATTATTGTTAAAGATGGAAAAGCAACAATGTATCTTTCAACAAAAGAAATGTCATTTGGAAGTATTAAAGCAAGTTTACAAGAATTTTATATTGGAAGTGAACAAGAAGATTATAAAAATCATAGTGCTACAATCATTGAAAAAGATGCACAAGGGAATCCAACATTATGGGCCTTTGAATTACCTCATGAAAATGAATATATCAATGTAATGATGAATCCACATGTTGCTATGATGGGAAATATGGATTTAGCAGCAAGATTAAAAATTGATTATACTACTTTAACATATGTTTCAGATAAAACAGAATTAGAACCAAATACTAAAAAAGATGATCAACAAGAAAATACAAATAAAGATCAAACAGCAAATAAAGAGAATCAAATAAATGAAAATCAATCAGTTAAAACAGGTGATCAAACATCTATTCAGTTATTCATGACATTATTTATTATTTCTATAACAATGATTGGATTTATTTTAAGAAAGAAACACGAGGCATAAAAATGCCTCATGTTTTTATGGAGAAACTATGAAAAAAATATTACAAATAAATATCATTTTAATGATGCTATTCATGTTTATTTCACCAGTTAGTGCTTTAAATGATGGGGCATATCTTGTTAGTCGTTCTACAAGTTATACCAATCCTCTTACCGGTAAAACAGAAGATGGAGGAGAAAATATTGCTTTAGGTGAAAGTATGGTAAGTAATATTGTCGAAAGTCAATTATTGGTTGAACAAATTAATGGAAAGTATTATATCACTGTTGGTTTAGGGTTAGCTTCTAATGTCAGCAATGTACGATTTAAAGTGATGACATCAAGTGGATCAATGAGTTCAGTTTCAGCAACTAAAACTGGAAGTAGTAGTGCTAATGGAGATACTGTTAATCATTATAGATTACAAGTCAGTTCTTTGGAACTTTATATAAGTCCTATTATGTATGTAAATCCAATGGGAAGAGATGTACAGTTTTTTATTAAACCTAATATTTCCTCGGCAATAGCAGGAACAGGAATTTATAACAGTCAAATGATCCCTCAAAATACAGAAACCTCAACAAGTCAAAATACACAAACAAATACATCTAAATCAACAACAAATCAAACAACTCAAGAAGAAACAACTGAGGAAACACAAACACCAGAAACTACTGAAATCCAACAAGCAATAGTAGGAACAATTACAAAAGAATCACTTATGGAAAATGCGACAGGATTAAGTAATCACATTATTAATTCAAAAGGAAAAGTCGATAAAAAATTAGAACTAACAGTTAAAAATTTAAAACAAACAACGAAGGAAAGTACAACCAAAAAAGATAATACATTACTTATTGTAGGAATATGTATCGTATTTATTTTAGGAGGAATATTCTATGTTAAAAAAATTAAAAAATAGTTTAGTATTTATCTGTTTAATATCTTTATTAACAGGATGTGTCAATCAAAATCAAGAAGTAACAAGTGATCAAGAAATTACAGTTACTGCTACTTCTATTGCTGTTACAGAAATTTTAGATCAATTAAATATACCAGCTAAACAAGTTGTAGGAATTCCTCAAAGTGATAGTTATACAGTTCCTAAAAAATATCAAAAAACAACAAAGATTGGTAATGCAATGACACCAGATATGGAAAAAATATCTACATTGAAACCTGATTTAATTTTAAGTCCTAATTCATTAGAAAGTGATCTTTCAAGTAAATATGAAAAAATCAAAATCAGTTCAAGTTTTTTAAATCTTAAAAACTTATCGGGAATGTATAAGAGTATTGAAGAATTAGGAAAATTATTTAATAAAGAAAAACAAGCTAAAAAGCTTGTTGATGAGTATGTTGACTATATGGTTTCTTTTAGAGAAAAATATCAAAATAATGTGAGTCCACGTGTTTTAATCTTAATGGGACTTCCAGGAGGAAGTTATGTTGTAGCAACTGAATCAAGTTATGTTGGAGATTTAGTAAGATTAGCAGGTGGAACAAATATTTATGGTGATTGAGAAGGAAAAGATTTTGTTAATGTCAGTGTAGAAGATATGTTAAAACAAAATCCTGATATTATTTTAAGAACATCTCATGCCATGCCAAAACAAGTTATGGAGTATTTTCAACAAGAGTTTTCGAATAATCAAACTTGGCAACAATTTGATGCTGTTAAGAATAATAAAGTATATGATTTAAATAATGAATATTTTGGAATGAGTGCTAATTTTAATTATCAAAAAGGATTAGAAACATTAGAAGGAATTTTATATGAAAACAATTAAAAAGCATCCCTTATTGTTTATATTATCTTTATTTATCTTATTATGTATTTCATTCTTTATAGCAATTAATACAGGAACGATCAAAGTCTCATTTATTCAATTATTAAAAGGACTCTTTGTAGAATATAACAAAGATGTTGCAAGTATCTATCAAATACGTTTTCCTCGTGTCATTGTTACTATGCTTGTAGGATGTGCACTTGCTTTAGCAGGTTTATTATTTCAAGTAGTACTAA
>ERZ827043.3862-NODE-3862-length-10243-cov-10.244994_pt1 | contig 10243 bp, 9 predicted proteins | sample MGYA00519923_ERZ827043 | MGnify/ENA primary metagenome ERZ827043 (study PRJEB31778, sample SAMEA3449251) | human gut metagenome | biome: human gut; feature: human-associated habitat; material: faeces | place: United Kingdom | collected 2010/2012 ...
GCATAAATGTCCTGCATATCCCCGTCTTCGGTGTAAATCGCACGGTTCAGCGGCAGACCATTGATTTTGCCGGATTCATTCTAGACGTTATGTGGCGAACAACATAACGTTTATAATGTGTAGTTAGTTGTTATGTGTAGCATTATTTAATCTCCTTTCTAATCTCCTGATTTTACTTGGTTATTGGCAGTTCACAGTCTTGTGTTACTCTACATAACGTAGAGGCTGACTCTCTGCCAATAATCACAGGAGGTTCGTACAATGTCAGAAATAATATCTATTCCCATCCTTGAACTGATGGAAAAAACGGAACAATGGTTGTTAAACCAAGGTTACAAAAAGAACACGCTCGGTGTTTACAAAGCAACATGGAATAAGTTCAGAGCTTATTCATCATCACCTTTTTACGATCGTGAAACAGCGGAGAAATTCCTACTTCGCTATTTCGGTGTCGATGTAAATGCCATTGATCAAAAGCTTGATATACGAATGCGGCACGCCAGACGTCATATGAGCGCACTTGATGAGTTTTTAAGGACCGGTGAGATCTGTCGCAGAAAAGTCCGGGGAATAACAACAATAGCTGATGATGGATTTGATTTGTTCTTTTCAAGATTTCTGGATTTCTGCAGAGAGCAAAACTATTCAAAATCCTGGCTGGACAATACTATATCCGGACTAAGAATCTTTTTGCTGGCAACTCATGTGTCCCATACATCAACGCCGGAGGGCATTGATATGGATACTATTAACTGCTTTTCAGAGGCCATGAGAAGCGCTGATGAAATCTGTATGAATGTTCGTAGAATGCGTTGCCGTCAGGTTGCTGTGTATCTTCATTGGTTATATCAACACGGAATCACAAAGCAAGATTATTCTCTTCAGCTTCCTGAATTCAAAAGGACCCCGGCCAAGCTGCCGCAAACATGGTCAAAGAAAGAGATAGAGCAAATTTTAGCAGCTATCGATACGGAAAATCCGACAGGCAAGCGCAACTATGCCATGTTCCTACTCATGGCAAGAACTGGTCTCAGGATTAGTGATGTTGTATCCTTGAGATTCTCAAATATTGATTGGAAAAACAGTACCATCTCTCTTTCGCAACAGAAAACCGGCAACAATCTCGGATTGCCGTTAAGCAAAGAACTGGGGATGGCCATTATTTCATATCTCAAAGATGGACGTCCCCAGTCATCGTCGGACTTCATTTTCCTTCGTCACACTGTTCCATATGACCCTTTGGATTACCACAACAACTTTAATCCAGAGCTTCGGAAGTATATGCGCAGAGCAGGAATTACCGTGCCGAAAGAAGGACATGCGGGTGTTCATACGCTTCGACATTCGTTTGCCACAAATCTGCTTAAGGATGAAGCATCGCTTCAGGACATATCTCAAATATTGGGACACAGCGACATCAACGTAACAGAAACATATCTGCGCGTTGATATTGATCAACTTCGCCTGTGTTCGCTGGATTTGGAGGTGCTGTAATGAAGCAATTTCACTTTTCGAGCAATCTTTCGACATTGATGGAACTGTACCTGACAACTCGAAATGAAGAAGGCTATCTTTCAGATCACTACGGATACTATCTGCAGGAGCTTGATTGTTTATCTAAGGCTATGCAAAATGAGTCGTTTGTAACAAGGGAACTCGTTGAAGCATGGGACGCAGCGAAACCATATCTCTCAAACCGTACAAAGATACAGCGACATAATACCATTCGTAAATTTGCAGCCTTTGCTTTCGCTAACGATGGTATATCTTATGTCCCGGATACAAGTAAGCTGAAAGGCAACTCCACATTTGTTCCGCATATTTTTACCGTCGACGAGATATCCCGCATATTAAATGCTGCCGATAATCTACCATACAGAAAAAATGCACCCACGAGACATCTGGTAATCCCTGCTGTCATTAGGCTGCTGTATTCCTGCGGTTTGCGCGTTAATGAAGCGTTAAGGCTAAGAACTACTGATGTTAATCTGGAATCCGGTGTGATTTCAATTTTTAACGGAAAAGGCGGAAAAGATCGACTTGTCCCCATTCACAGCAGTCTTTCTGAGTATTTAAGAGAATACACAGGAAAATTGCTGTTGGACAGAGAATGGTTTTTCCCATCTGCCAGTGGACACTATTCCAGTAACACGATTTACGAAAATTTCCGCGAACTTCTTTTTATGAGCCATATTCACCATACTGGGAATGGACCTCGTGTTCACGATTTTCGACACACTTTTGCAGTTCACACGTTAGAAAAACAACTTGCAGAAGGATACGATCCAATGATTATTGTTCCAAGGTTGGCGGCATATCTGGGACACAAAAGCTACCGGGAGACATGCTGGTATCTTCATCTGACAATTGCTTCATTTCCGGAACTGGCACAAAAGCTTGATTCTGCATTTGCAGGAATTATCCCTGTCATTGGAGGTGAGATAATTGAAGAAAACTGATTTCACAAAAGCACTGACTTCTTACTTTTCAACCTATCTCCCCGAAACTTGCGGCGTCAGCCCCAACACGTGCAATTCCTACCGTGACGCATTTAAACTTCTTCTTTTATATTTTCAAGAAGAAAAAGGAGTACCGGCGAACCGTATTGAACTACGGATGCTGAACCGAAATCTCGCTTCCGATTTCCTGGATTGGCTGGAAGTGCAAAGAAAAGTGTCTGTTACAACCCGAAACCAAAGGCTTGCCGCAATGAAGGCATTTGCGCATTATGTTCAGTACAGAAATCCGGAATATCTTGAAAACTGTACGGACATCATTGCTATGCGTCCCAAAAAACATGAAAAGCCAGTCACACCATTTCTGATAGAAGAAGAACTTAAAGCTTTGCTTGCCCAACCAGATCCATCTACGCGGCACGGTCTTAGGGACCTAACACTACTTTCCCTGCTATATGATTCCGGTGCGCGAGTCCAAGAGATCACAGATCTAAAACTTAAGGATATCCGATTAACCAATCCTGCCATGGTTACATTGACAGGAAAAGGTAGAAAAGCTCGCCAAGTACCGCTAATGAAAGAAACGTGCAAGCTCTTAGATGCTTATATTCGGAACTTCAATCTGAATTCCGAACCGCTGACATCGCCGCTGTTCTTTAACCAAAAGGGGCAGGCGCTTTCACGATATGGGATTACTTATATTCTCAAAAAATACGTTTCTCAAGCTGAATTGGACAGCGATACGAGAAAAATCTCTCCTCATGTTTTACGCCATACTAAGGCAATGCATTTGCTGCGGGCTGGTGTGAACATGATTTATATTCGTGATTTCTTAGGTCACGTCGATATTTCTACCACTGAGGTTTACGCTCGGATTGATGCCGAAATGAAACGAAAAGTTTTTGAGGAAAAAGTGCCTAATTTTACACCAAACACTACTATGCCTTGGGAGGAGGACAAAGATTTATTACAATGGCTAACACAATTTGGAAAGAAGTCTTTCTGATTATGTGTAGTGGTTCAAGGGAAAACGCCCGGAATACCGAGCGTTTTTCTCTATCTCTACGCATAACTGATGACTACGCATTAAGAATATTATGTGGCGAACAACATAACGTTTACAACGATGATGGCAAGCTCATGGGTCTGCCGCTGAACCGTGCCCTGTGGGACGAGGACGGGCTGATGTACGATGTTATTGCCGGAACCTTTCTGGTGGTGGGGCTGGGAGAGGAAGATTTTGTGTCGCTCTCTCCGGAGCTGGCTCAGAAGTATGAAGAAGAATTCCATCAACCCGAAGCTTTTCTCCCTCTGGGGCGTCGCCTGATGGTCATTCCGGTGCCGGATGAATCGGTTCAGAATGACGCAGAAAAGGCCGTAAACAAGCCCCCGGTGGAACATGACCGCTAAGACGATTTTCTGCACAGGAGGTGGTAACGATGCAGGAAGAAATCGAGCATAAGACGGTCAACCTTGCCATCTCGACCACAAAACTGTCCGCCCGCACCCTGCTGCGCGGAATGCAGTTTCTGTTGCGGCAGTATGACAAGCACGCTTCGCAGGGCAAGCAGTCCATGAAGCGGTTGGTACGGCAGAACCGTGGCGTGACCAATGTGGAGATTCAGAAAACCGGCATCAAGGATTTTGACCGCTATGCTAAGCGGTATCACATCGACTACTCCATCCAGAAAGACCTGTCCTGCACGCCGCCCCGATATCTGGTCTACTTCAAGGCACAGGACACGGATGCCTTGAGCGCAGCGTTCAAGGAATATTCGGCATCGGTGCTGGATAAAACCAAGCGTCCTTCCGTGCTGGCAAAGCTGCATGATCTGGCGCAGTCCGTTGCAAATCTGCCGGACAAAGTGCGGCACAAGCAGGAGGAGCGTGGCCTATGAGCAAAAAGAAGCTTTCCAAGCTGCTGGCGCTCTATCTGCCCTATGTGGTGATTGGGCTTGTAGCTACCAATCTGGGCGAGGCTTGGCGGCTGGCTGTGGGCAAGGAACTGGGCGACAAAATCGTATCGCTGATGGATACGCTCCCGGCTGTATTTTCAAATCCGCTGCCCAGCCTGCACCCATTTGACTTGTTCATTGGTCTGTGCTGCGGTGCTGGAATGCGGCTGGCGGTGTACCTGAAAGGCAAAAACGCCAAGAAGTACCGGCATGGCATGGAGTACGGCTCTGCCCGGTGGGGCGGACCCAAAGATATCGAGCCGTTTATGGCTCCGAAGTTTGAGGACAATATCATTCTGACCAAAACAGAACGCCTGATGATGTCCAACCGCCCGCCGGACCCCAAGAATGCCCGAAACAAAAACGTGCTGGTGGTCGGCGGCTCCGGCAGCGGTAAGACAAGGTTCTTTATCAAGCCGAATCTGCTGCAATGTGATTCCAAGAATTTTCCGGTATCATTCGTAGTTACAGATCCGAAAGGTAGTATCGGCGTGGAATGTGGAGAAGCCCTGTTAAAGCACGGCTACAAGCTAAAATTCTTCAACACCATCAACTTTTCCAAGAGTATGCGCTATAACCCCATGGCGTACATCCACAGTGAAAAGGATGTTCTGAAACTCGTGACCGCACTGATGACCAACACCAAAGGTGAAGGTCAGGGCGGCGACCCATTCTGGGACAAAGCGGAACGGCTTCTGCTCGTTTCGCTGATCGCATACCTCCACTACGAAGCCCCTGTCGAGGAGCAAAACTTCGCAACATTGCTGGAAATGCTAAACACTATGCAGGTGTCTGAGGACGATGAAACTTATCAGAATCCGGTAGACCTGTTGTTTGAGGATCTGGGCAAGAAGAAGCCAAAATCCTTTGCCGTGCGGCAGTACAAACTTTACAAGCTAGCTGCCGGCAAAACGGCCAAGTCGATTCTTATTTCCTGCGGTGCCCGGCTCGCACCCTTCGATATTCAGGAAGTCCGGGATGCCACCATGTACGATGAGCTGGAACTGGACAAGCTGGGTGACCGGAAAACGGCGCTGTTCCTTATCATGAGCGATACGGACAGTACATTTAACTTCCTGATCTCCATGATCTACACACAGCTTTTCAATCTGCTCTGTGATAAGGCAGATGACCAATACGGCGGCAAACTGCCAGTCCATGTGCGGTGCCTGATCGATGAGTGTGCTAACATCGGTCAGATTCCGCAGCTGGAAAAGCTGGTGGCTACCATCCGCAGCCGTGAGATCTCGGCGTGTCTGGTCTTGCAGACCCGCAGCCAGCTGAAAGCCATCTACAAAGATAATGCGGATACCATCGTGGGCAACATGGACAGTCAGATATTTTTGGGCGGCAGTGAGCCTACCACCCTGAAAGATCTTGCCGAAGCACTCGGCAAGGAAACCATCGACAGCTACAACAATTCTGATACCCGTGGCAATAGCCCAAGCTATGGCACCAACTATCAAAAACTCGGCCACGAACTTATGAGCCGGGATGAACTGGCGGTGCTGGATGGCGGCAAGTGCATCCTGCAACTGCGGGGTGTGCGCCCGTTTTTGAGCGACAAGTACGACCTGACCCAGCACCCGAACTACAAGTACACCTCCGATTATGACCCCAAGAACGCCCTCGATATCGAGAAGTTCTTGAATCGAAAAGAAAAAATCCACCCGGATGATACCTTCATCATGGTGGATGCTGATTCACTCCCGCTCGCCTGATAAGACGAGCGGTTATTTTTTATCCATTGACCCAACAGGTACACCGGAAAATCAACCCTCGCCGTGGTTTTCGGCTTTTGCAAACGGATTTCAGGTGTGTGCAGGGTCGCTTTTTCAAAACAAGGGAGATTTTTCTATGGAATTCTTTAACAGCGCAGTGGACGTTCTGAAGACTCTGGTTGTGGCACTGGGTGCCGGTCTGGGCGTGTGGGGTGCCGTGAACCTCATGGAGGGCTACGGCGGTGATAACCCATCGGCCAAGAGTCAGGGTATGAAGCAGCTGATGGCTGGCGGCGGCGTTGCCCTGATCGGTATCACTCTGGTGCCCCTGCTGTCCGGTCTGTTCGGCTAATCCGCTCTCGCAATAAACACAGTTTGACCCATAAGTACACCAGTAAATTAACTCTCGCCGCAGCTTACGGCGCTTTAACAAATGGATTTCAGATGTGTGCAGGGTCGTTTTTTTCAAACCAAAGGAGATTTTACTATGGAATTCTTTAACAGTGCAGTGGACGTTCTGAAGACTCTGGTGGTTGCTCTGGGTGCCGGTCTGGGCGTGTGGGGTGCTGTGAACCTCATGGAAGGTTACGGCGGCGATAACCCCTCTGCCAAGAGTCAGGGTATGAAGCAGCTGATGGCTGGCGGCGGCGTTGCCCTCATCGGTATCACCCTGATCCCCCTGCTGAGCGGTCTGTTCGGCTAATCTTTTCCGGGCGGCGTCTGCCGCCCCGTACATATTTACTTGCAAGCATTTCCAGCCCCTCCGTGGCAAACGGATTCTTATTATAAAGAGGAAACGCATTGCAAATCGAATATTCACCTTTATTTTGAAAGGATGGTGCTATTATGCAGATTCTGACTCACCTTATTTTTCTGCTCAACCTGCTCAAGACCCTTATCAACCATTTTTCTTGATGGGTGGTGGCGCTGAGTGGAAACTGTTCTCAAAGCAATCTCCGATTGGATCAAGTCACTGCTGACAGCGGCGATCATGTCCAATCTCTCCGGCTTGTTTGATGACGTCAACACCCAAGTGGGCAACATCGCACAGCAGGTCGGCACCAAACCATCCAATTTTGAACCGCGCGTTTTCGCTATGATCGAGGCGTTGTCCCGGAACGTAGTGCTTCCCATTGCAGGCGTGATTCTGACCTTCATCGCCTGTTATGAGTTGATCGAGATGATCACCCAGCACAACAACATGGCACAATTTGAGCCTGCGCTGCTGATGAAATGGATCTTCAAAACTGCCATTTCGGTCTGGATGATTTCCAACACTTTCGATATCATCATGGCGGTGTTCGACGTGACGCAGCAGGTGGTGGCAAATTCCAGCGGCATCATCAGCGGCAACACAAGGGTCAACGATATCGGCTTGTCGATGCTGCAATCCAGCATGATGCAGATGGACGTAGGACCCCTGTTCGGGCTGTTCTTGCAGTCCTTCTTCATCGGTATCACCATGCGCATCCTGTCCATCGTGATTTTCGTCATCGTCTACGGAAGAATGATTGAGATCTACATGATGGTCAGCCTTGCCCCGGTGCCCATGGCAACATGGGGCAACCACGAGCAATCCCATGTGGGACAGAACTATCTTCGTTCTCTGTTTGCGCTGGGATTTCAGGGCTTCCTGATCCTGATCTGCGTGGCAATCTATGCCGTTCTGCTCCAGAATGTTGCAATATCCGGGGATGCCATCAACTCGATCTGGAGCATCGTGGGGTATACCGTGCTGCTCTGCTTCTCGCTGTTCAAGACCAGCTCTGTCGCCAAAACTCTGCTGGGTGCCCATTGATTCGGAGGTGAAATTTTGGCAGCTTATATTTCCGTGCCGCGCGATTTCAGCAAGGTGAAGTCCAAAGTAGCCTTCAACCTGACCGCCCGGCAGCTCGTCTGTTTTGGTGCAGCGGCAGTCGTAGGCGTGCCGCTGTTCTTTGTTCTGCGGGACACCGCTGGCAATTCCGGTGCTACCCTCGGCATGATGGCGGTCATGCTGCCCATGTTCTTTCTGGCCATGTATCAGAAGAACGGTCAGCCGGCTGAAAAGATCCTGCGGTACTACCTTCAGGCGCGCTTTGTTCGCCCGAAGGTGCGTCCGTACCAGACCCGCAATTACTATGCACTGCTTATGAAGGGAGATGACACCCATGATTCCGTTTCTGAAAAAGAATAAAGACGGCAAAAAGCCGCCCAAGCCCACGGTGCCCCGCACGGCACAGGAGAGCATCCCGTTCCAGCGGATGTTTGAGGATGACACTTGCCGTGTCCGTCCCGGCTACTACACCCGCACCATCCAGTATCAGGATATCAACTATCAGTTGGCGCAGCAGGAGGACAAGACCGCCATCTTTGAGGAATGGTGCTCTTTTCTCAACTTTTTCGACAGCTCTATCCACTTTGAACTGTCTTTCGTGAATACCGCCACCGATTCGGCAGACTTCGAGAAGTCCATCCGCATCCCGTACCAGCAGGATGGCTTTGATGATGTGCGAGCCGAGTACAGCCAGATGTTGCGGCAGCAGCTTTCCAAGGGCAATAACGGCCTGACCAAAACGAAGTTTCTGACCTACGGCATCGAGGGCGACAGCATGGCGCAGGTCAAACCTCGGTTGGAGCACATCCAGAACGACCTGATGAACAACTTTCACAGGTTGGGCGTTCTGGCAAAGCCGTTGGACGGTACGGAGCGTCTGCGGCTGATGCACGGGATGCTGAACATGGATGGAGCCAACAAGTTCCACTTCAACTGGAAAGACCTTGTGCCCAGTGGTCTGTCCGTAAAGGATGCCATTGCCCCTACTGCATTGGCATTTAAGAACAGCCGTACCTTTCAGATGGGCGGCATCTTCGGGGCGGTCAGCTTCCTGAACATCACAGCCTCCGACCTGAGCGACCAGTTGCTGAAGGATTTTCTGGACATGGATTCCAGCCAGATCGTTACCATGCACATCCAGTCCGTTGACCAGAACAAGGCCATCAAAACCATCAAGCACACCATCACCGAACTCGACCGCAGCAAGATCGAAGAGCAGAAAAAAGCTGTTCGCGCCGGATACGACATGGACGTGCTGCCGTCTGATTTGGCGACTTACGGCAGGGATGCCAAGGCACTTTTGAAGGAATTGCAGAGCCAGAACGAGCGGATGTTCCTTGTCACTTTTCTGGTGCTGAACACCGGAAAAACCGAGCAGGAACTGGAAACCAACGTGTTTCAGGCAGTCAGCATTGCCCAGAAGCACAACTGCGAATTATGCCGCCTTGATTTTCAGCAGGAGCAGGGGCTGATGAGCAGCCTGCCGCTGGCAGACTGCCAGATCGAGATCCAGCGCGGCCTGACCACCAGCAGTACGGCAATTTTTGTGCCGTTTACCACGCAGGAACTGTTCGATAACGGCAAGGAAAGCCTGTATTATGGCTTGAACGCCCTGTCCAACAACCTGATTATGGTTGACCGCAAAAAGCTGAAGAACCCCAACGGTCTGATTTTGGGCACTCCCGGTTCCGGTAAATCCTTCAGCGCAAAGCGTGAGATCTGCAATGCGTTCCTCGTGACGGACGATGATATCATCATCTGCGACCCGGAGGCAGAGTACGCTCCGCTGGTGGAGCGTCTGCATGGGCAGGTCATCCACATCAGCCCTGCCAGCACCCAGTATATCAACCCGATGGACATCAACAGCAACTATTCGGAAGAGGATAACCCGCTGGCTTTGAAAGCCGACTTTGTACTGTCCCTGTGCGAACTGGTGGTGGGCGGCAAGGAGGGCTTGCAGCCAGTGGAAAAGACGGTCATTGACCGCTGCGTCCATGTGATCTATCGCAAGTATTTCGAGAATCCCACCCCGGAAAATATGCCGCTGTTGGAAGATCTGTACAACGCCCTGCTGACGCAAGATGAACCGGAAGCCCGCCATGTGGCGGCTGCGCTGGAAATCTACGTCAAGGGCAGTCTGAACATTTTCAACCACCACACCAACGTGGATATCAATAACCGCATCGTCTGTTTTGACATCAAGCAGCTGGGCAAGCAGCTCAAAAAGCTGGGTATCCTGCAAAAACTGATGCACCGCCCGGACGTAGACAGCATTGTGAACAGTTGCGATTCCGG
>ERZ827043.3865-NODE-3865-length-10234-cov-3.206111_pt1 | contig 10234 bp, 11 predicted proteins | sample MGYA00519923_ERZ827043 | MGnify/ENA primary metagenome ERZ827043 (study PRJEB31778, sample SAMEA3449251) | human gut metagenome | biome: human gut; feature: human-associated habitat; material: faeces | place: United Kingdom | collected 2010/2012 ...
CTAGGTATTCATCTGTTATAGGTTCGTCATAATCTTCATCATTAAAATTTCTCTTACGACTTGATGCTTTTACAATTATTGTTACCACTAATAATACTAAAGCTATTAATCCTACAACTGCTATTATTTTTACTGATAGTGGAAGTGCTTGAATTCCATTCAACTCTTTATTAGTATAACTAGGAAGATTCTCACTAGTTGAACTTGAAGAATTATTTTCATTATCTACTACAGTAGAATTACTACCTTCTGCTTTCTTGTACTTGAACACAATTTCTTTACTAAGGTTATTTGCATCTAAAGTTACTTTTTGGTCAATAGAACTTACTAACTCATAACCAGTAATATCAACTGCACTGTAAGTATATTCCTTTAAATCTAAGTCTTTATATGAAACTGAATCTTTTATTTCTTCGTTAGTTTCTTCGTCAACATACTTTAATACAATTGTACCTTTCTTACTAGAGTTTAGATTTGTATTAGTATTTTGTGTTGCAGATACCTTTGAATATCTAAATACTATATTTGCTGAATTACGACTATAACTTAATTCAGTAGATGCTTTTCCACTACTAATCAATCTATACCCTTGAATATTAGGAGCTGAATATGTGTAAACACCTGCACCTAATCCATCATATATTTGAGAAGTTTGTATTGTTTCACCAGTTTCATTATCAATGAAAAGAATACTAATCTTACCACTTATATCTGCACGTCTGTATACAAATTCTACAGTTCTAGATGGATTATCTGCATTTAAGATAAATGACATCTTTTGATTACTTTCAAGTACATAACCATCAAATGATTTTGCAGTATACGTATAACTACCTGCTTCTAGGTTAGAATATGTTTCTTCTGCACAAATTAAATTGCCGTCAGTATCTACATATCTAACTACAACACTACCTGTAAATGGTTTTTCATCAGGTACAGAAGGTTTGTTACCTTCATCTGGAGTTAAAGTTCCTCCACCTGTAGGTATTAACTTATATTCAAATACAACAATAGGATTTACATTATCTTTAGATAATTCTATAACTTTCTCAGAATCACCAACAAGTTCATATTTGTCTATTACTTCAGCTTTTACTGTATGACTACCAAAAGCTAAGTCAGATAATACCTTATCTTCTATAATTTTATTACCATTCAAATCTTTATACTGTATTGTGATAGAACCTTTTGTTACAGGTGCTACATTTTTTGTATAATAGAACGTAACTGTATTATTAGGATTTTGTTCTGTTACATTTACAGTTTGTTCTGCATCACCAACTAAAGTATAATTATTAATTGATGGGGCAGATATTTTATATTCTCCAGACAATTCATGTGTTTGGGTTGTTGCTGGTGCAATTTCTAATCCTGTGGCTTTATCAACTGTTTTTATTGTTGTTACACCATTGATTATTTTATCACATTTAACATCTACACTTTTTGTAGGATTTATTAATGTTGTTGTAACTGTTAATGATGTTGTTTCATTCTTATAACCATCTATTGTAGGAATTTCTATTTTTACTTCCTCACCAAAATCTACTTCTAGTTGTTTAGTTGTTACTTCACTATTATTGTTAGAAACATCTAAATAACGTAAAGTGATTGTAGCTTTGTCTGGTCTTTGTTCTGCACCAGTGTATGTGTAATTAACTTCTACAGTTTTACTAGGTGTTTTATGACTTAACACCAAATCTACAGAAGCACCTGAAGCGTTTGTGTAACCATCATAATTCTTTAAATTTACCTTACTATTCTTTAATGGAGCTTCACCTGTGTAAACATCTAATAACTTATGGTTTTCATCATAAGCTAATATTTTATAGGTACCTTCTTTATTAGGTAAAGTTGCTTCAGTTGAATTGTATAGGTGTCTTACAACCCAAACATCATCTTCTTCAGCAGTTTCTGTTCTAATATAATTAAAACCTTCTACTTTTGCAGGTTCTGTGTTTACATCACCAACATCTACATTGGTGTAAACTACAGGGTCTGATATAAACTCCCCATTACGAGAAGATTCAGTAAAATCTGTCAAGATATACTCTACACGATAATTTCTATAAGTTAAACTATCGTCTGGTAAATAACCAATTCTTGCGACATTGTTACGAGCTTCTACTGAATAACTTTGTGTACTATCTCCTACAACCTTATACCCCGAAATATCTTCAGCTTCTAAAGTTATAGAATCATCTTTTGTTTCAATTGTTGTTGTAATTGGAATACCTTGTTCGTCTGTGATTAGTTCGCCTGTTATTGCATTTACACATTCTACAGTTACAGTAGAAGGTTGACCAACGCCTTCTATAGCTAATGTAGGAACTACTAAACCACAAACAGCACAACCAATTAATGTAAGCTGTGTGACTTTTAAAAAGCTTCTCTTCATAAATCTCCCTCCATTTTTAATATTTATATTAACTAGGTTAATATACTAAATATAACTCATACTATTCAAAAATCTTGAAGAGATATTCTGGAAAGAACTTTTAACAATTTCTTTAAATCCATATATGTTAAGCATTTTTAAAAAGTCTTGGTTGCTTATTATACTATTTACACCATCCCTTATATTTGTTAGGTTAAGATAACTACTATTGTATGTAGACTTTAAAAACCTAAACATAAAATCCCCCTCTTTGTTTCTCAATCTTTTATCCCATAACAAGTTAATTGTTATTTTCTGCTAATAACATGAATATTAGTACAAAATAACAATTAAAAAGAAAGGGTAGGTTTAACCTACCCTAAACTAATTCACTGGTGTAAGTTCTGAATTTACAGAAGGCTCTTGTGTACTGTTAGAGTCTGAAGTATTTGAACTATTTACGTCACTAGGATTATCTGACTCTTCAGTAGATTCTGTATTAGGAGATTCTTCCTCAGAATCTTGTACATCAGATATTGGTTTCACGCTGTAATAGTCTTGCTTCTTGTTCTTTTATTTCCTCAGGAGTCCTGTTTTCTTCAGGTATATATAAGTTACCATCTATGATTATATTACCGTCCTTATCGTATTGAATACCATCTTTTTCTTGAACATTGTTCTCAGCATCATTACCCATATTAACGATAAAATCTACGATATTTAAAAATCCTTCTTTAACCCATCTACAAAAACTCTTAACAGCGTTCCATGCTTTTCCATACCATTCAGCTTCTTGTATGTTAGAACCTATTTCTTGTAAAGTAGCTGATAAGTTTTCTTTATTGACTTTTAAAGTATCTTTTAATTCTTTATAATCTAAATCAAGATTATTTATTTTTGACATTACAGAAATCATCTTAGCTTTATCATTTTCAGATAACTCAACATTATAATTGTTGGTAATATTTGTTATTATGTTTCCAATCTCTATATCTGTCTTAGGACTATCTTTAATAACTTGTGTTTTTACTTCATTAACTACAGCAGAAGCTTCTTCTTTACCTATTGAATCACCAAGCTGACCTGTCATTACTAACTCTTCGTTAGCAACTTCTTTTTGTTCTTCTGTTATCTCTTTACCATCATCAGAACCTGTTTCAAATGCTTTCATTATTCCAGTTAATGCACCAGTACCTGAAACTGCATAAGGAGCATAAGCCTTAACATCAGCATTTGTAATACCCAAAGTTATTAAAGTGTTTGTTAACATAGAATTTGTAACCCAAGTTAAGTTTTGAGTTTCAACACGAATACCACCTGAAGATGTTGGATTTACATAAGCACTAGATACTGTCTTGTTTCCTATTTGAGCTTCGGGAACCATACCTAGTAATGCATTTCTTTCATCTGCATTAGTTATTACTATCTCCTGTGCTTGTCCTTTTGCTAAACCAAAATATTGATAAACTTGAGTTTTCTCAGCATCTGTTATATCATTTGCCATACTGATTACAGTATAACTATCTGCCTTAGCTACAATAGGATTTAATCCCACTAATAATGTACCGACTAATAATGCGGCTATCTTTGATAAACTAGATTTCCTTATCATCTTCTTCTAACTCCCTCTCATTTCTTTCTAATATAATTTTCCTTTTAATTAACTCATCTATATAAGCCTTCTTAGAAGGAACATACCCATTTCTTAATAACCCTTTTATATATAATTTATTATAGATGAACCCAAAAACTATATGTGATAAACCAAATGTTAATATTGAAAATAATAACATAATTCCGAAGTATTTCCAGTCTTTTCTAAATACAGGTACAAAACATCCGAACAATAAAGTTGTCCAACTAAAACCTGTTTTGGTATTAATTATATCACGGTGTTTATTTACTAAAGCTATTTTCATTAAGCTAATCTATCCTTAATAAGACTTAATAAGAAGTCCTTATTAGAATCGAAGTCATGAATCTTATCAATATTTTCAAGTATTAATAAGCCAACTTCACTGTGCTTAGTCTTGAACTCAGGTTTTAATTTTTGAGCTAATACTCTGTATTCCATTCCTAATGCAAATATTCTAACCATTTCAGAATCATCATAAGTTCTTACAGGTTCTTCTACTGGTTCTTCTATAATATCTTCAAGTATTTCATCTTTATCATGTACTTGAGCTACATCTGCAACTTCTACAACAGGTTCTTCTACTGGTTCTTCTACAACTGGAGCAACTACAGGTCTTTCACCTAAATCTAATCTTCTCTTATAGCCCTCTATTAAAACTTCTAAATTATTATTTACAGTTTCTGTTTGAGCTATCTTTGATTCTAAAGATTTGTTTGTAGCTAGTAAGTTAATATTTTCTTCTACTAATGCTCTGTTTTCCTTACTAACCATATCTAATGCTTCTTCTAATTTCTTGATTATAGAACTTGAATCTGGTATCATAAGAAGTTCTCTCTTTTTCTTATTTACTTCAGATTCTAGGTTTCTAATTGTTGTATTAGCTTCTATTAATTCTATTTCTTTTGCACCTAACTTATCAGCTAATTCTTTAATTCTATTTTCGAAATCTTCATCACCTTCAGCATGTTGATTATTAGCTTCTCTAGCTTCTTCTAATTGAAGTGCTAAGTTAGCATTCTCTTCTTTATATTCTTCAACATTACCTTTTAATAAATTAATCTCTTTTGATAGAGTATCTAGTCTAAGCTCTATTTCTAACTTCTCATTTTCAACTCTATCCTTTGAAGCCTTTAACTTTTCTACAACAGAATTTAAATGTTGAATTTGCATGATGTTTTCATTATCTGGAACTATATCAGATAATTGATTTTCTAATTCAACAACTTTTGTGTTTAATCCATTATTTTCATCTATTATATCATTATAACGCTCTTTTAATTTCTCATATTTATTTCTAATTTCTTCTAAATCTTCTTTCAGACTTGAGTCTACTTCAGCATTATTTAATTCTGATAAAGCGGCATCTAATCTATCTTGTAAATCAGCTTTTTCATTATTGCTTTCCTCTAAATCTATTCTTCTTTCATCTTCAATAACAGCACAAACTGCTTTATAAAAATGAGTAGCTAAAGAATTTGGAGTTACTCTTGAACTGATAGCATCATCTAATATAACACCATTTCTGATTGCTTCATTAATATCATCTACTAAGTTTAAGTATTCATCTGAATTTAAACCTTCATCAAGAACAGAGTTATATACTAGGAAAATATTATCATAGTTAAATAAATAATCTGATAAACTTAAAGTGTCATCTGATATATTATCTTCATTACCAAATAATCTTGTTGGTTCTGAAACAATATTACTAACTGTCTCAACTGCATCATCAATAGAATCATCTGTGATATCTTCTGTTGGTTCTGAAACTTTAAAATCCCTTCTCTTACCCATTACTGCTTTGTTAGTTCTTGGTTGAGATGACCTTGTTTCATCTTCTACCTTATTTCTCATAAGCTTTTCTTTCTTTCTGTTAAACATAAATTCCCTCTCCCTTTAATTTTAATTTTTGATAAATTTTAATAAATTGAAAAATTCAGACTTTGTTATAAAACTACACTCATATGACCTTTCGATGAGTTCATGCATTTTTACCATATCATACTCATGCTTACCTTGCATCATGTCTAGGTAATAATCCATAAGTTCATCATAAGTACCCATCATAAATGGTACATCTACGCCACGACGAGTGCCCAAATCTTTTAATTGACTGTAATCCACATCCTCATAATTAAAAGGTCCGTCGGGGTCATCAGGTATCTCCAAACCTCTGAAATTTATATACCCTTGTTTTTGTTCTCTAAAAGCGTCTAATGTGTCTATATCATCGGCTTCCTCATTAACATGACTAATATTATCTCCCGAAATATCACTTAATACTGATTTAACATTATTTGCTACATCTTTTGTTGCATTTATTATTGAATCAAATAAAGATTTTCCCATAACTAACCTCCTTTCTGTGGGTATTACAATCTTTTTCAATTTAAAGGAAAGTGTCGAACATTAATCACTTTCCTTTCAAATTACTATATAAATTTTTTAAAATATAAACCTGTTTGTACACCATCACTTAGCTTTGTTAAACTGGAATAGAAATATAACTAAATGCTTCATTTAATGCATCAATAACTTTAATATTATCTTCAAAATTCATATTTATATCAATATTCATATCACCTTTTAAAGTTTTTAATTTTGTAGTTATATTAATTTTAAGATTTTGTGTAATTTCTTCACCATTTACATCTTGTGCATCTAAGGCAACCATGAAATCATCTTCATTATTTCCCTCTAAAGTTAAATTTAAACCTGTACTTATTATTGTTAATTTAATATCTTTTTTCATTGTAAATATACCATCCCTCTTAATTAATTTTATTATAATCCAAAATATTTATATGTCTCGAATATAAGAATATTCTTAAGGAATACTGTTAAGTTTCCTTGATATGTTTTAAAAACATTATATAGTGAACTAGGAAGTTCAAATACATTATCTTTATATTTTATAAATAAACGTTTATCTTCTACATATATTTTTATATTTTGATTATTTAACAATATTTCATCTTCTACTGGATAATCTGTTCCTTCAAATCTAACGGCATTTAAATACCACTCTAGTTGTCTGTCGATATAATTATCTATATATCTAAAATCATCTGAAGTAAATTCTTCTAATTTAATTTTATCTCTGTTGCTCAATAATAGTGTATACACTGAAGAACTTAGAATATATCTTATTCCATCTTCGTCTAATCTATTAAAACTCCTTCGCATACCATGTTTATTTTCTGCAATAGTTTTTGCATTAAACATTAATCCGAAATGATAGCTATTACCTTTATTGGATAAGACAAACTCAAAGTCTTCAAATGATTCTACACCATAATTATTTTGCTCATAAATTTTTTCCTTAATATCTTCAGTATAAAGATTTAAAATTACTTGTTCGTATAATAAACCTTTTGCATATGATTCTTTAATAATCTGCATAGTTATATCAACCTTCCTAACTAAATTGAATTTAACATTGTAACATTATTATTAAAATATGTTTTTACTTCAAAAACCTTATAGCAGTTAGACTTTACTTTAACTCTATTTCTACCAATCCTAGCTTCATAATCTCCTCTTGATGAATTAACTATGCTTACATATTCGTTAAATTCGTCTTCTTTTATAGTGAAGCTATTAGAACCATAACAACCAAGTTCTTTGTTTGAACATTTTACAGTAACAAAAAACTTATTTGATTTTCCTATTACAGGTTTTATAGAAATATTTATTGTCTGAAAAGGTCTAGTGTATTCATAAGTGAATATCACCTGTTCTAAATCATCTACAATAGTTTTAAACTTATTTCTACCAATAGTTAAAATACTGCAAATGTCGAAGTTGTTAGCATTCTCTAGAAGTATCAAACTTATTTTTGATTTTAGATTATCTAAATCATTATTGTATGCCATAAACCTTGCTTTAATAGTACCAGCTTTATTTAACTTGTTTTGTAACCTTAAAGCTTTGTCACAAGCATCACGTAAACTTATATGTTTTTCTTTTGTATGTCTTTTAACTAATACATTAACCCCACTTCTCATAATTATACCCCTATAATTAAATTAAATCTTTTATATCGTTATAAGGTAAACGTTCAAAGCAATCCATACAAATACAATTACGCATCCAATCTGGGTCAGCTGAGTAATCTTGTACTTCCTTTAATGTAAATGTATGAGTGTTACCTTCAGAATCTATCCTTACAAGATTAGAAACCTTATACTCTGAACCACACTTACAACATCTAAACTTTTGTTCTACTTGACCATCTTTATTTTGCTTCTTAAAAAACATACTTATACCCTCCTACTAATTGAATTGATTTTTATAATCAACTAAATTGAGATAACCTCTTAGATTATCTCTGTTAATTGACTAACATATCTCCACAGAATTTATAAAATCAAATGTTATAGTAAATAATTCATTTGATTTAAAATCACAACTAGACAATGATTCTATTAATGCTATCATAGGAGTTACAAAGAACAAAAATGCTAGTCTGTCATGTACATCCCCTGTTCTCACAAAATCAAGTTTATTGTCAGAATTTATAAGTTTTCTAGCACTACTTATTATAGCATCATTTTCTATATTTTCTGTAAGATTTACAATATTTGTTTTGTTCTCTTTAACCTTTTTAAAAGAATCATAAATATCTGATGGGTTATCAAAATTCTTATTATTCTCAACCATATAAACATATAATGTTATTACATCAGAATTAATTACAAAATCCTTTTCTTCTAATACCATAATTTATACCTCAATTTATATTATTTATAAAAGTATCCCTATAATAGTATTGTATATTTGATATATTTGATATATTTCCAAGACAATCTGCAATAACATAATTGTCACCAACAACTACTTTGATTTTACAATTCTCAATTCTTTTAACTGATAGAATATTTGGTAAATATCTATCTAATAGTGTAAAAGAAATTTTCTCAAAATCAGGAGTAGCTTTACTTTTACAGCAAACATCAAATTTAAATCTACTATACTTTACATCAAGTACAGGGCTAACTTCTAGACTTAACTCATAATCATCAAATATAAAAGCTTTACTAAATGTTAAACGATTGTGAATTCTCTTTACTTTAAATCTTTCAGTTAACATTTTAATTAAGTCTTCTTTTTCAATACTACAAGCTATAACACATAACTTATTTTGAATATTACTTCTAACAATATCAACATTCTCTAGTACGCTTTCATCGTAAATACCACCCAATTCTTTTATGTTATACATAAGTTCTTTATAAGTTTTGTAAAGTTCTGCTAAGCTCATATTAGAAAGAGCATTTGTTGTTTTGTTTTCAATTAAGTTATCTAATAATACCATAATAATAACTCCTCTCTATATAGGAGAGTAGTCTTATTTAGACTACTCCACTTCATTAAACATCCCAAAACATATTCTTTAAACTGTCCATAACTTAGAATTCAATAATTAAATTATTTACTTTAAATTACAGATAGTTTTTAGAACTTTCATTATTTAAATTTAGATGTGAATTAATATAGCTTTCTTCGGTATACCAATCACCACGTATAACAGCAGGAATATGTATACCATATTCTAAATATAACTCATATCTTATTATTAACTCTAAAAGTTTTTCTCTAATCTCTACTTTATCAGTATCCACATAAAGTAATAAGTTATTAGGTAATTGCTTCTCTTTACCATTTAACTCTATAAATAACCTTTTCTTTCTTAAATAAACTCTGCAGAAGAAAGTTTCATAAAAGGTTTTTCTAGTTCTCTTACAACAAGTATCAAAACGCTCTAAATTAAAGTCATTATCTATATCAGCATAGTAATCCACTTGTCTTTCAATATAAGCATCTAATACTTCCTTGTCAGATTTACTCAAATCTCTTTGCCCTTTTAAAGCTGTATTTAGTTTAAGTGAACTGTGACTAAATAATGTATATACTGATGCTCTTATTATATATTCTATACCTTCTCTGTTCATTTCATGGCATAAGTCCAATAAGAAGTGGTCAAAACTACCATAATCACCGTTCCCATTTATTCCACCAAACTGATATGCAACCTCTCTCATATTATATATTGCATATTTATAATTTTTAATTTCTTCCAATAATTGCTCATGTGGTTTCTTTTCTTCTTCAGATAAGTTTGAGTTTTCTAAATCTTCTTTAAACCTTTTAGCCTTAGAATTCAATGGCAGTCTAACTATTAACTGTTCATGTAAATCCCCTTCATTTATTACTTCTCCTGT
>ERZ827043.3878-NODE-3878-length-10215-cov-3.766535_pt1 | contig 10215 bp, 8 predicted proteins | sample MGYA00519923_ERZ827043 | MGnify/ENA primary metagenome ERZ827043 (study PRJEB31778, sample SAMEA3449251) | human gut metagenome | biome: human gut; feature: human-associated habitat; material: faeces | place: United Kingdom | collected 2010/2012 ...
GACTTTTTTCTCCGCGCCGCGGGAATTCTGCGGCAGAGCGGCAAGGCGGAGCTGGCCTACATCTACGGCGTGCTGTGCCACTTTGCGCTGGATGTGAGCTGCCACGCCTATGTCAATCAAAAAATACGGGAGAGCGGGATCAGTCACACGGAGATCGAGGGCGAATTTGACCGCAGCCTGATGATCGCAGACGGGCTGAACCCCGTGGCGCATTGCCTGACGGGACACATCGTGCCCAGCCGGGAGAACGCGGAGGTCATCGCGCCGTTTTACGACGGCGTGACGGCGGATAACGTGCGCACAGCGCTGCGCAGCATGATCTTTCAAAACAAGATGCTGCTGGCAAAAAGCGGAGCAAAGCGCAAATTGATCTATGCGGTCCTGAAGCTCACCGGGAACTATGAGGATATGCACGGGCTGGTGATCAATCCAAACGGCAATCCCGCCTGTGCGGACAGCAACGCAGAGCTTCTGCGGCGCTACGGGCTGGCCAGGGGGCGGGTAAAGGCATTCATTGAAAACTTGGGCGGCGTTCTGGAAGGCGAGCGGAACTTAGACCCGTTGTTCCGCTACAACTTTGAGGGAACGGAGCCGGAAAGCGGGGAGACATTATGAGACTGATTCGCGCGCTGAAAAAACTCAAGGCGTTTCAGGGACTGACCGAGCAGGAGCTTGCGTGGGTGTTGTACGACGTGGGCAACTCGGCCTACACGATGCTGGCCTGTTCGCTGATCCCGATCTGGTTCAAGAGCATCGCGGTGGGTCCTGCGCCGGGACAGATCAGCTCGGACAACGCGACGGCCTATTACTCGCTGGCGGTCTCCATCGTGACCGTTGCGGTGGCGCTGCTGGGGCCGGTGCTGGGTGCGCTGGCGGACCACAAGGACAAAAAAAGGATGTACTTCACCTCCGCGGCGGCGCTGGGCATGATCTTCTGCGTGCTGACGGGCTTTGCGTGGAGCTGGCTGCTGTTCCTGATCCTGTTTGTGGTGACCAAGATCTGTTACAGCGCGTCGCTGACGATCTACGATTCGATGCTGGGCGACATCACGACGGAGGACCGCATGGACGAGGTCTCCTCCAACGGCTTCGCGTGGGGATACCTGGGGTCGTGCATCCCGTTTTTGATCGCGCTGATCGCCTATGTGCTGGGGCCGGACATGGTCGGGCTGATTCCCGCGCTGCTCTCGCGCGGCATCGGCGTGTTTGTCACGGCGGCATGGTGGCTGATGGTGACGGTGCCGCTGCTGCTCGATTACACGCAAAAGAACTATTCCTCCGGCGAGAGCGCGTCGGTGGGCGCGGCGTTCCGCAAAATCTTCGGCACGCTTCGCCACATCGCGCTGCACGACAAAAAGGTGCTGTTCTTCCTGATCGCGTTCTTTCTCTACATCGACGGCGTGGGCACGATCATCGACAACTGCATCAACATCGGCACCGACCTGAACCTCAACACCGTGGGGCAGGTGATCTTCCTGCTGGCGACGCAGGTGGTGGCCTTTGGCGGATCGCTGGTGTTTGCGAAGCTCTCGAAAAAATACACCACCGCGCAGCTGATCCTGGTGTGCATCGCGGGCTACTTCTGCGTATGCCTGTACGCGCTGACGCTGAAAAACCTGCTGCACTTTGCGATTCTGGCCTTCGGCGTGGGATGCTTCCAGGGGTCGATCCAGTCGCTCTCCCGCTCCTACTACTCTAAAATCATTCCGGCGGAAAACTCCGGCGAATACTTCGGCATCTACGACATCTTCGCCAAGGGCGCGTCCTTCCTCGGCTCCGCAGTGCTGGCGGCCGTCAAGCTCCTAGGCGGCTCGATCAACGTGGCGGTCGCGTGCCTGACGGTGTTCTTCGCGCTGGGCTTCGTTTTCCTGAAGATTGCGGACAAGCAGAAATCCTCCCGCGCGGCGGAGTAAAACCTTCTTTTGCAAAAGCCCCTCGCTTTCGGAAAATTTCCGAAAGCGAGGGGCTTTTATTGAGGCTTTCCTTTGCGCGGGGGAGATTCCAGGGGCAACGGCCTCTGTTTATTTCCCCTTTGTACCCTGATAAAGGGGCGGCTTTGAGTGCAGTGCCTTACAGGCGGTTCGCGATTTCCCGGGCGACGACCACGCCGGTGACGGAGGCCTGCATCAGACCTCTCGTGATGCCCGCGCCGTCGCCGATGGCGAAGAAGTTGTTCACGGCGGTTTCAAACTTGTCGTCCACGGTGATCTTGGAGGAATAGAACTTGACCTCCACGCCGTAGAGCAGGGTGTTCTTGCTGTAAAGGCCGGGCGCGAGGTGATCGAAGGCGCGCATGGCCTCGATGATGCTGGTCAGGTGGCGATGGGGCAGCACAAAGGACAGATCGCCCGGCACCGCGGTGGTCAGGGTGGGGATGGTGGTGGATTTTTTCAGGCGGGAGACGTCGGTGCGGCGCCCCTGGAGCAGGTCGCCCAGGCGCTGCACCATGATGCCGCCGCCGGTGAGCATGTTGCCCAGCTGCGCGATGTACTTGCCGTATTCGGTGGGCTGGTCAAAAGGCTTGGTGAACTTGGTGGAGACGAGCATGGCGAAGTTGGTGTTTTCGGTATGGCGCGCCTCATCGGCATAGCTGTGGCCGTTGACGACCGCGATCTTGCCGTCATAATGCTCCTCGGAAACCAGTCCGCCGGGATTCATGCAGAAGGTGCGCACCTTGTTTTCAAAGGTGTCGGAATAATAGACCAGCTTGGCCTCGTACAAGTGCTTGGTCAGGTGATCCATCACGGAATTGGGAACCTCGACGCGCACGCCGATGTCCACTTCGTTGTTGAGGGTGGAGATGCCCGCGCCGTGAGCGACCCCGGTCAGCCACGAAGCGCGGCCGGGAGCCGCCACGACATATTTCGCCGCGACCTGCTCGGTCTCGCCGCTCTTCTTTTTGAGAATCGCGCCGGTGACAGCGCCGTTTTCGGTGAGTATATTTTCGCAGGTGGTGAACTCCTGAAAGGTGAAGTTGTCGCTCTGGCACAGCTTGCGGTACATCGCGCGCAGCACGTCGAAGGAATACTCGGTGCCCATGTGGCGCACCGGGCAGGGGATGAGCTGAATGTTGTACTTGCTGGCCTCGTATTTGAACTCATCAACCTTGGGGTCGTTGAGGCCGTGCACCAGATCGGGCGCGCCGAAGGCGAGATACTGGTCGTCGCAATATTTGATCAGATCGCGCACCGTCTGCCGCGGCAGATAGTCGGGCAGGTTGCCGCCGACCTCCTCCGACAGGGAGAGCTTGCCGTCCGAGAACGCGCCCGCTCCCGCCCAGCCCTGCATGATGCCGCAGGGCTGGCAGCCCACGCAATGGCCGGTCTTGCGCGCAGGGCAGTTGCGGCGGTCGATGCTGCTGCCCGCATCCACGATCAGCACGCGCGCCTGCGGCGCTTCCTTTTGCAGTTCCAGAGCGGTGAAGATGCCTGCCGGACCCGCTCCGACGACGATGACGTCAAATTCGCGCATTGGATTTCACTCCACTTAAATGTTATTTTCGATCCGTGCAGTTTTTCCCCGCACAAACCAATCTATTCTACCACGAGGGACTCGCATTTTACAAGAGGTTAGAAAGAATATCTTTGAGAAAAGTCCGTTTCTTGCAGGGCGCGTTCTTTCCGCTTCGCTTACCCGATGCGGAAAAAGCGGGGCAGGCGGTCGGGATCGACCGGCACGGTGACCTCTCCGCCCGCAAAGTGCGCGCCGCTCTCATCCTGCCAATTCCCTTCCGGCAGCCGGACGGTGCGCTGTAGCGCGCCCTTTTGCAGCACGGGCGCAACGATGGTCCCGTCCGGCAGCACAAACTGGTCGGCAATCTCCTCCATCCCGCAGCCGGGAAAGGCGTATGCCATCGGGGCGAGGATCGGCTCGCCGGTGCGGGCGCTCTGCTGCACCCACTGCCAGAGCTTCTCCCCCATCGCCTGATGGAGCTTTGCCGCGCGGAGCACGCGCGCGCCGTTTTCGGGCGAGAGCACGCGCCACGGGGCGACGGAGAACTGCATCATCGGGAAAAGCGCGGAGACCTGCGCACAGCGGACGATCAGCTCCTGGTCGATGACATGGCCCGGCTCGAAGTTCGTCCACTCGCCGCCGCCCACCATGTCCGGGCAGAGGAAGGGATGGCCGGTCAGTGCGGCGTTGAACGCATCGGGCAGTATGCAGGACAAGCCCTCCCCGTCCCAGGCGTGCGTTTTGTCGCGCAGACGCTGGTTGAGGGGCTTTCCGCCCGCCTTCCAGGTGTCCTTGACTTCATTATAAGCATATTGTGCGGCAAAATCGAACCACGCGGCGGTAAAGTCCGCGGCGCTGCGGCCGGAAGCCTCCTGCGCGGGCAGATAGAACTGCGCCCCGCCGCCGTCGAACTTGAAGCCGTCCACGCCGTAGTCCTTTTGCAGCGCGGAGAGCTGCTCCCGCATCCAGGCGCGGCCCGCCTCGTTGGTAAAGTCGATCGCAGCGGAATAACCGTTCCACCACTCGATGAGCACAGGTTTGCCGTCCCTGCCGCGGATCAGCGCGCCGGGGGTGTTCAGCGCCTTGCGGAAGGGCGCGCTGTCGGGCGAGACGACCGGCACCGCCCACACCATCACGGCAAAGCCCATTTCATGCAGTTCCTTCACCATTCCCGCCGGGTCGGGAAAGCGGCCGGGATGGAAGCGCCAGACGCCGTAATCCTCCTGCCAGGTATCGTCGATCATCAGCACGCCGGGCGCGTAGCCGTTGGAAAGCAGCGAATGGGCATAGTCGAGCACGGCCTGCCGGTTGTGGTCATAGCGCAGCTCCACCCAAGTGTTGAACTGGGGCGTGACGTAGAATGCGCGCTCCGGGCAGCGGCCGTCAAAGGGAAAATGCGCCTTCATGCCGCCGAGATACCCTTCCCGCAGGGTTGCGCCGTGCTGTTCCAGCAGGATGGGCGCGCTGCCCTCGGCGCGGAGAATCCCATGGTCAAAGGAAATCGCAAAGGGCTCCTCGCTCCAGACCGTGCGGCCGTGGCTGGAGACGAAGAACGGCGCGCTCTGGTTGCCGCGCCCCTCGCGCCGCAGGTCGATGGCATAGACGCTGTGCGCGCTCAGCGGCATCTTTGCGCCGTCGTGCACCGCGCCGCCCCACCAAAATTCCTCTTCCTCCACCTTCGTCATCAGGGTGCTGCTCATCCGAATCTTCCCCCTCTTTTCTGCCGGAGTTCCGGCGTTTTTTCCGATAAGCCTATTTTACCATCCCGCAGCGCCCCGCACAAGCCCAAACGGCACAATAGAAAATTTCAACTTTTCTTAAAAATTTTAGCACTCACCTATTGACAGTGCTAACAAGTGCTGCTATAATACAAACTGTACCAAGGAAAGGAAGGGATCCGAAAGGAGAGCTTCCCGATGGTACAAGATTTCAAAAAGAATATGGGAATCCGTGAATGGAGGAATGAATTATGTTGCCTAGCATTTTTAGTGAAAACCTGTTTGATGATCTGTTTGACGACGCTTTCGACCGCAACTTCTTCTCCGGCCGCAATCCCCTTTATGGCAAGCACGCCCGCAACCTGATGAAGACCGATGTGCAGGAGAGCGATACCGGTTACACGCTGGAGATCGACCTGCCCGGCTTTACCAAGGACGAAGTTCATGTGGATCTGAACAACGGTTATCTCACCGTCAGCGCCGAAAAGGGACTGGACAAGGATGAGGAAAACAAGAAGGGTCAGTACATCCGCCGCGAGCGCTACGTCGGCGCCTGCCAGCGCAGCTTCTATGTGGGCGATGTCCGCACCGAGGACGTGAAGTGCAAATACGAGTCCGGTGTGTTGCGCGTGACCGTGCCCAAGAAGGACGCCAAGGCCATTGAAGCCCCGAGCCGCATCATGATTGAATGATCCTATCCCCCGTTCGGGATAAAGAAGCCTAAATAAGAAAGCCCGCCCGCAGAACCTAAGGTTCTGCGGGCGGGCTTTCTTTGCGTCCACGCGCTGATTTATTTTCCGGCCGGAGCGGGCTCGGGCTGTTCTTCTGGGCCATGATAGAGATTCTCAATGGCCTCGGAAGCGATGGTCGAACGGTATTCCTTGCCGGGCTGCGCCGTGTCGTCATGCTTATCGCGGAAGCAGAGCTTGAGCAGCACGGGGCAGAGGATCGACGAGCAGAGGATCAGGAAGATCGTAGCCACCAGCGGGTCGATGCCGCCCTCGCAGATGAAGCCGCGCCCCGCCGCATAGACCGCCAGCGCAACCTCGCCGCGGGCGATCATGCCGCAGCCGATGGTGGCGGATTCACGGCCGTTGAATTTGAACAGTCGCGCCACGCCGCCGCAGCCGACGATCTTGCCGATCACGCCCAGCAGCACGAACACCAGCGCAAAGCCGAGATCGGCGAGCTGGAAGGAGCCGAAATCGGCGCTGATGCCGATATAGGCAAAGAAGATGGGGGTAAAGATCATGTAGCCGGAAACGATCACCTTGCGGTCCACAAAGCTGGTATCGGCCAGACCGCTGAGCATCAGGCCGGCCATATAGCCGCCGGTGATGGCCGCGATGCCGAAGAACTTTTCCGCGCAGTAGGCGTAGATCAGGCACATGGCAAAGGCGAAGATGCTGGTGCGGCGCTTGTGGGGGTATTTCTTGACCAGCCATTTGAACAGCAGGCGCAGCAGCAGACCAATGCCCACCGTGAACACGAAGAAGCCCACGGCCTTGAGCAGCGTCAGGCCGATGTTGCCGCCGCCCTTGAGGCCGGTCAACAGCGACAGGGCGATGATGCCGATGACGTCGTCGATGATGGCGGCGGAAAGCACGGTGGTGCCCACGCGGGTGCTGAGCTTGCCCAACTCGCGCAGGGTCTCGACCGTGATGCCGACGCTGGTGGCCGCCAGGATGCAGCCGACGAACAGCGCGTTAAGCAGCTTATCCGTATCCGCAGCCGCGCCGAAGCCGCCCATGAAGCACAGCGCGCCGATCGTGCCCAGCGCAATGGGGACGAGCACACCCGCGCAGGCGATGGCGGTTGCGGCAAGACCGCTCTTTTTCAGCTCGCCGAAATCGGTCTCCAACCCACTGGAGAACAGGATGAACACCACGCCCACCTGGGAAAAGCTTTGCAGCACATCCATCTCCGCCTCCGTGGGATGGATGAGACCCTGAAAGCCGCCCAGGTTCAGCTTGCTAAAGATGGCAGGTCCGATCAAAAGACCCGCCAGGATCATGCCCACCACCTGCGGCAGCCCCAGCTTGCGGGTCAGCATGCCCAGCAGCTTGGTCGCCAGCAGGATCACGGCGATGTCCATCAGGATATTCATGACGTCAAATTCCATGGAAACGTGCGCCTCTCTCCCTTTTTTTCATAAACCCGACCTATTATAGCACAACGCCCCTTCAAGTCAATGAAGATTCCGCTAAAATAGCGCAAAATTCCTCCTCTCCGAAGGAGATTCTACTCCTGCGGCGCGCGGCACAGCGCCAGCCCCGCGCGCCGCAAAAAGCGCTCCGCCGTCGGCACGTCGGTCTCATTGAACGCACCGCACAGCACAAAGGGCTGCGCCGCCTCGACCAGCGCCACATCGTTGGTGACGCCGTCGTCCTCGCCGGTTTTGTGCAGCACGGGGAATTCATCGCAAAGATAGCCCGGAATCTTGTGGTTGATCTGCTGCTGAAGCAGCACTTCTTCCATATATTCGCAAGTTTCGGGGCGAAGCAGCGTCCGCGCATGGACGCCCTCCAGCAGCGCGCCCATCTCGCGCGGGGAAAACACGTTTTCCCTCCCCTGCGCGGCGGCCTGCGCATCGAACAAAACGCGCTCCAAATGCGTTGTGCGCAGCCCCAGCGCGCGGAAGCACTCGTTGAGCCTTTCCAGCCCGAAGCGGCGCAGGATCAGGTTGGTGGCCATGTTGTCGCTCAGGGTAATCATCCATTCGCACAGCGTGTCCAGCCGCACCTCCGGCTCATCGCGGAAGAACCACAGCGCCCCGCAGGGCGGCACGCGCTCCTCACGCCGCGCCTTGAGCTTTTCGTCCCAGCGCGCTTCGCCCTGCTCCGCAAGGGACGCGACCGCGGCAAACACCGGGAGCTTAATGACGCTGGCGGCGAGAAACGCCTCGTCCTGCCGCACGCCGAACTCCTCGCCCGTGGCAAGGTTCTTATAATACAATCCGCTGCGCCCCGGCACGCGGGAAAACTCGCTGAGCACCGAGCGCTTTAGCCACCGATCCATGAACGCCTCCGCTCCTTCACCAAAAAAATCCCTTTCATTATAAAGCCGCAGATGCGCGCCGTCAAACGGCGGATTGACTTTTTCCGCCGCAGGGCATACACTGGAGGCGAAAAAACACCGCCCATGACCAATCGGGGCAGGAAAGGATGAAAAACCATGAACAAAGCCGAAATCACGCAGGCGCAGCTTGCCGCCTGGTCCGAAAGCTACCGCGCGTGCCCGCAGCGGAAGCTGGCGGCGCTGGCGCTGGGCAAGACCGACCTGAACGAAGTCGCCTTCGTGCCGGAGGGCGCGTGGAAGATGCGCCAGAAGTTCTCCGTCGAGATCGAGACGCTGGAGGTGACCTCCCAGCAGGCTTCCGGGCGCTGCTGGCTGTTTGCCGCGACCAACGTGCTGCGCGAGCAGATCGCCGGGGAACTGAAGCTGGAAAAATTCGAGCTGTCGCAAAGCTTCCTCGCCTTCTGGGACAAGTTTGAGCGCTGCAACTACCTGCTGCAGGCAGTGATCGACACAGCCGGCCTGCCCGCGGACGACCGGGTGGTGGCGCACCTGCTCACCACCGGCGTGCACGACGGCGGCCAGTGGGATATGTTCGTCAACATCGTGGAGAAATACGGCCTGGTTCCCAAGGACGTTTACGACGAGACCTATCAAGCCTGCCACACCCGCAGCATGAACGCCGTCCTCAACCGGAGCCTGAAATCCGGCGCGGCAAAACTGCGCCGCATGGCCGCGGAGGGCAAAACGGCGGAGGAGCTTTCCGCCGCGCGCGAGGAGATGCTGGGCAAGATCTACGGCTTCCTGTGCAGCTGCTACGGCGAGCCGCCGAAGGCGTTCGATTTTGAATACGTCGATCAAGACAAGGTCTATCATCTGGAAAAGGGATATACGCCCATCCGCTTTGCGCAGGACTATGTGGGCGACGCGCTCTCCCGCATGGTCAGCATCATCAACGCCCCCACGCAGGACAAGCCCTTCCACAAGACCTTCACGGTCAAGCTCCTGGGCAACGTCGTGGGCGGCAAGGGCGTCAAATACCTGAACCTGCCGATGGACGAATTCAAGCAGGCCGTCATCGCGCAGCTCCAGGACGGCAAGGTGGTCTGGTTCGGCAGCGACGTGGGCAAGTTCGGCGAACGGGAAAAGGGCATCTGGGACGACGGCTGCTTCGACTTTGAGACGCTGACCGGGCTGGATCTCGACCTTAGCAAGGAGGACGCGCTGAACTGCTGGTTCGCCGCGATGAACCACGCGATGGTGCTCACCGGCGTGAACCTTGACGAAAACGGCAAGCCCACCCGCTGGAAGATCGAGAACAGCTGGGGCGACAAAAACGGCGCCAAGGGCTACTACGTCTGCTCGGACAGCTGGTTCGACCAGTACGTTTTCCAGGCCGCTGTGGAGGAAGAATTCCTCGGCGGCATGCAGTCCCTGCTGGCGCAGGAGCCCATCGAGCTGGCCCCCTGGGATCCCATGGGCACGCTGGCCGACTAAAAACAGGGTTTTGATCGGAGAGACGCCGCTTGCGGCGTCTCTCCTTCTTTATTTTGCAGGACGTCCTTCTTTCAATCTTCATTTTGCACCGCATCTACACTCCTTTCTGTCAAGTGGTTTTGAGATATTTTTTGAAAAATCTCCAAAGCGCATAGCTGTGCGTAAAGTCAATCAGGCAACCTCCGCTTCCTGCAAAGCCATTGCTTCTCTTGCAATCAGAGCCTTTACAAGCTCCTCCTGCGTATGCTTTGCGTTCTCTGCGGGCATTGCGTTGACAACGAAAATCGTGCCGCCGATTCTCTCTACAAAGCCAGTTTTCATATCCTCCACGGTCATCACCTCCCTCCGTAAAAATAGGGGCGTCCGTTTCCGAACGCCCCGTTACCAGCCGAAAAAGGATTATTCCTTTTCATAGATTGTTTTCAGTGCAGCATAGAGGTTTCTGCCCTCGTCCTCCGTGAGCGTGATGCCCTTGCCGCATCGTTCGTGGTTCGGATGCCACTCTCGGATGTCCAGCTTGGCGGCATTGCCG
>ERZ827043.3882-NODE-3882-length-10207-cov-2.596336_pt1 | contig 10207 bp, 8 predicted proteins | sample MGYA00519923_ERZ827043 | MGnify/ENA primary metagenome ERZ827043 (study PRJEB31778, sample SAMEA3449251) | human gut metagenome | biome: human gut; feature: human-associated habitat; material: faeces | place: United Kingdom | collected 2010/2012 ...
CAATAGAGCCTGAGCAACGCCAAATGCACTCGACATCAGCCTTCAAACCGCCTTCCGCCTCCCGAACAACGAGGGACGAAACGGTTCACATCCTTATCTACGGCTATAATTCCAAAGAGGCGGTTTGGGCAACCCCGCAACAACCTGGACTTATAGAGCCCAACAAGCCATCCGAAAAAAAAAGGGGGGGGCTTATCCATAGATGAACCCGACGCCAGCCAACGTTTCGACCGGTGCTCGCGTTTCGACTGGCACTCATTCCCACCCGGCGTCCATGCTCGCCTGGCCCCTATGTTCGCCTGGTGCTCATATTCCGCCTGGCGTCCGTTTAGCCCAGTGTCCCATTTCGCCTGGTGCTCGCGTTTCGACTGGCACTCATGCAAGCACGATGCTCATGTTTCGCTCGACGACCATGTTCACCTGATGGCCACGTTTCGTCTAACGCTCATGCTCACCTGGTACTCATGCTTCACCCGATACTCAAGGGAGATCGCAGCGGCACATACCGTCCACGGGCTTCAGGGACTAATCCCCCATGGCAAGAATCGTACAGCATGCATGATTTCGAGGCTCCCGACGTGAAATGGAGCCTTTGCCGGCAAGATTCTTGCGCTATGTATTCCGAATTCCCTAATTGCATCTGAAAATGCATACATGGAGCAAGAATCTTGCCATCGTTAAGTCGAAATGCATACATTTCGAACGAGTTTTGCCAGGAAAGCGGCAATCTGAATGCATTCAGCAAAAAGAGAATGCATACAACGCGATTCTTGCCAGTTAGAGTCCTAAAGCGGCCGCAATGCTCAGGGAACGAAGGGTTCAATGGGCGGCGCTTAGCACCCAAATAGCACCCACAGGATAAAATGAACCCGTGAAAACAAAAAAGCCACCGAGGAAAACCCTCGGTGACCTGCAGTTTCGATGGTGCGCCGTGAGGGATTCGAACCCCCGACGTACTGATTCGTAGTCAGTCCCTCTATCCAGCTGAGGTAACGGCGCGTTTCGCAACGAAAATTAGTATCCTCGTTTGCCCTGTCTTCGTCAACACTTTTCTTTAAATATGAAGGAATTATGGAAAACAAACCCGTTTCACCTGATGAATAGCCCTTTTACCGAAATGGGCTATAACTCTAGCGGGCTAAATATAGTCCTCGAGCGCCTTCTGTTGGCAACTCGCCGGCCCTCCACGCACTATCCGCTTGCTTCCGGCGCAGCATTCTTCGACCCTCTACGCGCCACCTGCCGATGCGCCATAAATCATCTGAACACACGGCACAACATCTGGCGGCCCCCGCAAGCCATCTGCCGTCGTTCTGCGCAGCACCTGGCGGCCCCCTGCACAGCATCCGCCATCTCGCCGCAAACCATCCGCCATCGCACGGCACAGCATCCTTCGACCCCCGCACGTCATCCGCTGGCACCCTGCAGGCAATCTGCTGGCACGAACCGACGCCCTGACGGCCCGCAGAACAGACCGTCGGCGCGAGCAGGAGCCCTAAATCCCCGCAAAAGCATGTTCTGCGTAATTGTTAACTACCCTTTGCAGATAAAACCCGTTTTTTACTTTCTTTTCACCTCTATCGCATCCCCTGCGCACCGCATTCGCGTAAAATCAAGTTTGCTGCGTTTAGGGCGCTCTTGCCTTGCGCTGCCATTTACACATTTAGGAAAGGACATTACTTGAAGGTTCGAAAATCGAAACCTCACAGTAATTAGCCTTCGGCCTCTGCATTTCACACCCGTCATGTAGTGGTCGAAGGACGACTGCGACATGAACGGATTGCGCCTGTCAGTATTGCTGTGCGCTGCGCAGATCAACTGCCCGCACAACAACCCTGACACGCGGCGGCAATCCCAAGGGAGAATTGCATGCTCTATCTATCTCAAATGCTCGGCGAACCCGTCGTTGATGCAAATGGTGAAAAAATCGGTTCCATATCCGACCTGGCCATCCAAACCGGCGAAGTGTTCCCTCGCATCACCAGCCTGGCATTCCTGGGACCTGGCAAAACGCCTTTCATGATCTCTTGGCGTAAATACGTAGACAGCTTCGACGAAGACGAGGGCATTCGCCTGAAAGTCGACCGCACCGCCATCCGCTTCAGCTACCTTCAGCCTGCCGAAGTGCTCCTTGCGCGCGACCTGCTCGATAGGCAAATCGTAGACACGCAGGGCATGAAGGTTGTGCGCGTAAACGACTTGAAGCTCTCCGTTTCCGGAACGCAGCTGCGCCTTCTTGGTGCAGAAGTGGGCGTTCGCGGCGTTCTGCGCGGCTTGGCTCCGTGGGTGGAAAAAGCCGCCTGCGGCATCGCCAAGGCGTTCGGCAAGAGCATCGACGAGCGCATCATCGCGTGGAACTACATGGAACTGCTCGACCGCGACCTTTCCAAGGTTCAGCTCTCCGTCAGCCACACGCGCTTGGAAGAGCTGCACCCTGCCGACGTGGCAGACATCCTGGAGCAGCTCGATCCGAAGCAGCGCGCCAATGTGTTCCAGCACCTAGATGACGCACAGGCCGGCGACGCCATTTCAGAAATGGAAGACGAATTTCAGGCCGACATCATCGAGGGTCTGGACGAAAAGCGCGCATCCCGTCTGCTGCGCGATATGGACCCTGACGACGCCGCCGACATCGTAGGCGACTTGCCCTATGAAAAAGCCGAAACGCTGCTTCGCCTGATGGGCGTCGATAACGCCGCAGAAATTCGCAAGCTGCTGGGATACAAGGAAGACACCGCTGGCGGCCTGATGACCACGCAGTTCGTGGCGATGCACACCTCCGACACCGTGCAAGAAACCACCGAGGTTCTTCGCGGCTTGGACGAAGACCACCCCACGGTGAACTACGTGTACGTACTCGATGAGTACGACAAGCTCGTAGGCGTGCTTTCGCTCCGCACCCTGGTGCTCGCAAAAGACAACACCCCGCTTTCCGACATCATGTTCGATGAGCTCATCACTTCGTTGCCCGAAGAGCCAGAAGATGAAGTTGCAGCCGATATCTCCAAGTACGACCTGATGGCCATGCCTGTCGTCGACGAGAACGGGCAGATGCTGGGCATCGTCACCGTCGACGACGCAATGGAGGTCATCGAGGACAACGTGGAGGAAGGCCGCACACGCTGGGCATGGGGGCAGTTCGCCATCACGCTTGCCGTGTTTATCGTACTGATGATTCCCTATACCTTCTTCGTCCTTCGCATGTTCGGACACAACTAGGATCGAGGCTTTTACATGACACTTAAGGAAAGTACAGCGCAGGACACCGCCCTGGCAGCCAAGGCTTCCCCGCAAGTTCCCGATCAGGGCGGCGAAAACGACGGCAAGAAGCAGCACTCGAAAGCGTTTCTGGTGCTGGCCGCCATGGGCCCTGGTATCGTAACCGCCATGGCAGGCAACGACGCCGGCGGCATTTCAACCTATTCCACCGTAGGTGCCAAATTCGGCTACATGACGCTGTGGATCATTCCTGTTATGTGCGTTCTGCTTATCGTGGTACAAACCACCGCAACACGCATGGGCGTTGTTACCGGTAAGGGCTTTTCGGCGTTGATCCGCGAGAGCTTTGGCATCCGCCTTACAGCACTTGCCATGTTGGCACTGCTTATCGGCAACGTTGCCACCACCTTTTCAGAATTCGCAGGCGTAGCTTCTGGCATGGAAATATTCGGGTGCCGCGATGGATATCAGTCCCCGTTGCCGCGGCAGCCGTTTGGGGCCTTATCGTGGGAGGCAGCTACAAACGCGTGCAGAACATCTTCCTGGTGCTTTCATGCGTATTTGCCACCTACATCGTTGCGGCATTTTTAGCACAACCCAATTGGAACGAAACCTTCCAGCACACCCTGGTGCCAGCAGCAAGTTCGGATTTGAGCTTCCTTTCGCTTACCGTCGCAATGGTTGGCACCACTATCGCCCCTGGATGATGTTCTTCGCCCAGAGCAACGTGGTCGAAAAGGGCGTGCGCGTACGCGATCTTCCCTATCAGCGCATCGATGCAGTAACTGGTGCTGTGGTGGGCTGTATCGTGGCATGGTTTATCATCGTAACCACTGGCACCGTGCTGTTCCCGCAGGGCATCGAAGTAGAAAGCGCCGAAGCGGCTGCAGCTGCGCTCGAACCTTTCGCGGGCCAATACGCTAAAGCACTGTTCGCCATCGGCCTGGTAGCTGCCAGTTTGCTGGCCGCATGCGTTCTGCCCCTTACCACCGCTTTCGTTATCTGCGAAGCATTCGGCTGGGAGGCAGGCGTTTCGTTCACCTGGAAAGAAGCGCCCCTCTTCAAGGGCATCTTTACGTTTGTCATCGTCGTTTCGGCAGTGGTTATTCTTGTTCCCAACATCGACTTGATGGGAATCATGCTCACTGCGCAGTTTGTAAACGGCGTCATTTTGCCTGTATTGCTGGTGTTCATGGCCATCATCTGCACCGACAAACACGTTATGGGCAAATACGCAGTGGGCAAATTCACCCGCATAATCCTATGCTTCACTATCGTGGTGGTGGGCATTCTTTCCGCCATTTGCTTGGTTATGCAGGTACTGGGAATCGGCTAATTCGGCGCTGACGTTGCGCCTCATAGGAAGCACGCGACGACGGTAACGGGAGATAGTACGCTGCGCAGCTGGCCCATTACCGCTCTTGAACACTCAGTCAAACAAACCACTAACTAGCCCCGCAAACGCGATGGGAGCCCCGGGGCACGCCCTGGCGCTTCAGCCGATACCGCTAGTAGTCAGCGCCCTCCAAGCCAGCTCTTCGCATTAAACTCCTTGTGCGCACTGCCCATAGGGGTGGTTTTTGTTTCCGCAAGAAGAAACCAAGCCATAAGGCCACCCTTGTTGCGCAATAATAAATTAGCTGGGAAAACATAGAAAGGAACACATCGAGGGCAAGCGACGAAGCCCGCTTTGCGCCCCCTCGGAAAAGCGCCATGGAGCCAAAGCCCAAAGCACATCTTTTCACGTTTGCCGTTATGGCATTGTTCATTTTCGTGTTTTTGGGCAGCGAATATCACTTCGACATCGCTTATGGCGAGCTCGCCGGCCCCGATTCGGTAGTCGGCGCACAGGCATCCATCCTTGCCACAAGCGCCATAGGGCTTGTGAGCTATTCATTGGTGAATCGAACGGCAGCCGCAAGGCATCGAAGCATTCTTGCCGGCGTGCTGGGAACCGTTTCCGCCTTGTTCCTTGTCGCAACTCAGCTAACCCAGAACGCCAACGCCTTGCTGTCGCTGGGATGTTTGTTGTTCTTGATTTTGGGTATGTTGGGAAACGCCACCTACTTTTCCGTTGCGCAAACCCACTATGCCAGCAACTCCCTTTCCCGTCTGGTGGGCACCTCGTATGCCGCAGGATTGCTCGCTCAGTTCCTGCTTCATTCTTTGGCGCCAAACAGCGTTATCGAAGCCGCGATTATCGGAGCTTCGATCATCGCACTTGGCTTCGCTCTTGCAGCGCGCCGCAACGTGCTGCACGTAGTCCCCGTCAGAAGCGCACTTCCCGAAAAAGACCAGCGAACCGCCAACGAACGCGATGCCCTCAAGGAAGCAATCCTGCTGCTCGCCTGCGTATCCCTAATTGCCTGCGTTTTCAGCACGCTCGACAACGTGGTTACCCTGGCAAACGCGCAAGGCATGTTCGACCTTTCAACCTGGCCTCGCCTGCTTCTTGCCGTCAGCGGCATTGCGGCTGGCTTCATCTTCGACCTCACTAAGCATCGCTATTCCACTGTTACCATACTGTGTGTAGCCATGTTTTCCCTGGTTTCTGCCCTTGCCATCCAAACCGGCTCCGAAGTTCTTCTGGGTTTGGTAATTTTTTACCTTTCATCGGGCTTTTTCGTGGTCTTTTTCACCTCGTCGTTTTTGCGCATTGCAATGCGCTGTGCAAACCCGTCGCTTTGGGCGGGCATGGGACGCGCCGCCAACAACGCCTGTGCCGCACTTGTAGCCATGCCTTCCATGGCCTTGATCTTGTCGGGCGACATCATGCTTATCTCGTCGATAACCATTGCGCTAGCCATGGTTACCCTCCTTGTTGCCCACGCGCTCGAAAACGTGCGTCGCACCGCGCGGCATAAGGCCGAGATCGAAGCCATAAAGCTGGCGGAGCTCACCGCCGCGCAAATGCAAACCGCCAAGCCCCAAGAAGAACCGGAAGCCAAAGCTCCCGCCGATAAAAGCGCTCCCGACAAGCACCTTGCGGCATTCTCGGAGCGATATAGCCTTACCCCACGCGAACGCGACGTTCTTTCCGCAGTATGCTCAAGCGAGGAAACGCTCCAGTGCATCGCCGATGACATGGGAATATCCCTTCGCGCGTTGCAGAAGCACTTGACCTCCATATACCGCAAATCAGACACACAATCCCGCGCAGGGCTCTGCTCCGCCGCACTCACCGAGCCCCTTGAGCACTAGCGAGCGCAAGCTTCATTCGAGGGAACACCTCGGCCGCCGCCTTTCCTTTTGCGGCTTTTGCCAACACGTTTCCCTATTGCGCTCACCAGGCGTACACTCACCAGCGCGTTTCCCCTATCACGCCCACCAGGCGTACAATGCCCGGTATGAGCACCAATAGCAAACATACCCCCACGCCCAACAACGAAACCCCCGAGGAAATCCGCAGCCGCCTAAGGGCCCAAGCAAAGAAAGCGCGCTCCGCTCTTGCGCCCGAAACGCGTGCGAGCAAGAGCAAGCAGATCTGCGCGAAGCTGACCCAACACCTTGATGCCTTGATAGCCGAAACGCCTCAGGGCAAACCCGTTGTCGGCGTATACTCCGCATTCCCATGGGAAGTTGACCTGGGCATCTTCATCGACTATGCCTACCTGCGAGGCTGCACTGTTGCCTTTCCCTGCATGATGCCCGATGCCCATGGCATTCCCGATGCTCCTGGGCGCGGGATGCGCAAACCGGGATCGAGCCCCAACGCCCAGCATGTCACTCAGCAAACTATGGAAATGCGCTCAGTTAGCGCCGAGGCATTCCGCAGCAACGGCGTGCCGTTTCTGAATGACCCGCTAAAGGAATATCGCCACAGCAGCCCTGAACTTACCCCCATGCCCTACCTTGCCGCCGACGAGTTCGCCTTCATTGTGGTTCCCGCTGTGGGGTTCGATGCGCACGGCAACCGCCTAGGATACGGGGCAGGCAACTACGACCGCTACCTTTGCCAGCTTACTGATGCATGCCATGTTGTCGGCGTCGCCTTTACCGAACAGGAGGTTTCCCCCATCCCCGTAGAAGACCACGACATCCCCCTTCCCTTCGTTACCGCTTAGGGGAAAGCTTCGCTTCAGGGTGGCTCAGGACGGGTAGCAAAAAAAATGCCGGGAGCATCAGCTGAGAGCAGCGATGGGGCAAAACCCCACTCGCGCTCGTGTTGTTTCATTTCCCTTACATACGCCCTCACCTGCAGCAAAGCGCACTACAATGAAGAAAACGCCAACATAGAGGGGTTACCATGAACACGAAAACCGAACGGAACTGGCAGCTTATTGTTGCTGGCATATTGTTTATCATCTTTGGCTTGGTATGCGCATTTTTCCCAGGTCTCACTCTTGCATCTATCGCCTTTATTGTTGGCGCCGCCTTTGTGGTTTCCGGCGTAATCAATATCGCAACGTTCATTCGCGACCGCGATCTTCTGGGCTTTTCGGGATGGATCTTGGCATACGGCATCCTTGACGTGCTCATTGGTGCCATGTTCGTGATTCACCCCTTCGCTTTTGCGGCAGTGCTGCCTTGGGTTATCGGCGCGTTCGTTCTGGTTTTCGGCATATATGAAGTTGTGGCAACCTTCATGGTCAAGCGCGCAGGCCTTCCCCTTTGGGGCTGGATGCTGTTCTCGGGCGTCATTTCCATCGTTATCGGATTCATGTTCTTCTCCATGCCCGAAATGCTCGCACTGTTCATCGCACTGTTCGCTCTTCTTCGAGGCGTGGACCTTATTGTTGTGGGGGCAAATGCAGGAAAGTATTTCCTGTAACCGCCCGTCTTAACGCGCCGCCCACCCGTTACGCCCTCCACCGCTCATAAATGCAACACCGTGGCAACGAAGCTAGCCTATAATCGGCACAGTTAAAAAAGCGCATGCAAGGCTGCGCTGGAAATGCATCATGCGCGGCTTCGCTAGCCGCCGCCTTCCCAGCGCAGCATCGCCTGCGCCCTATTTACAGTAAGGAGACTGTACATGGAAGGCTTCGAGCTTCTTTCCACCGGTGCTTGGTCTATCCTGCCGCCGCTTCTGGCGCTAGGCCTTGCCCTAATTACCAAGGAGGTGTATTCCTCCCTGTTCATCGGCATTCTGGCCGGCGGCCTGACGCTGGTGGTGATGATCCTGCCCACCATCGTCCGCACCACCCAGGAGTCCCTCATCACCGCATTTACGCTCATCCCTCAGGTTATGGCGGAGCAAATCTCGTCGAATGCGGCGCTTATCTTGTTCTTGGCATTATTGGGCGCGTTAGTCGTCATCATCGCTATTGCTGGCGGTTCGCGCGCATACGCTGAATGGGCCGCGAAACACATCAAGAGCGCACGCATGGCAACCGTTATGACGGCTCTTTTGGGCATCGTGGTATTCGTTGACGACTACTTCAACTGCCTCACTGTTGGTGCCGTCATGCGCCCCGTAACCGACAAGTTCCGCATCAGCCACGAAAAGCTGGCGTGGATCATCGACTCCACCGCAGCTCCGGTGTGCATTATTGCACCGATCTCAAGCTGGGCTGCTGCAGTGAACTCGTATGTGCCTGCAGATGCAGGGATCAGCGGTTTTCAGTTGTTTTTGCGTACTATCCCGTATAACCTGTATGCGATCCTTACACTGGTGATGGTATTTTTTATCTGTTTTACGGGCTTTGATTTCGGACTGATGAAAAAGCATGAAGAAAATGCGGCGAAGGGTGACTTATTTACCAGCGGTGGTGATGAATTTGAGCAGGTGTCTGAGGATGAAGTGAACCCGGGCGGTAAAGTGATGGATTTAGTACTTCCGGTTGCGGTGCTAATTGTTTCTGCGATCGGAGCAATGATCTATACCGGTTATCTTGGCGGAGCGAAAGACATTATCACTGCATTTTCCGGCTGTGATGCAGAAACCAGTCTGATTTTCGCAACGATGGTGACGATCTTCTTTATGATGCTTCTGTATCTTCCGAGAAAGGTTGTAGATTTTAAAGGGTTTATGGAAAGTCTGGTAGAAGGCTTTAAGCTGATGATCCCGGCGATTACGATCCTGATCTTTGCGTGGTCACTGAAAGGAATCGGAGATGCAATGGCTGAATTTGTAGGCGGTATCGTGGGAGAGAATGCTTCAGCAAGTATTTTCATCCCGGTAGTATTATTTGCAGTTGCGATTTTCCTGTCTTTTTCAACAGGTACCTCCTGGGGGACATTTGCGATCCTTGTTCCGATCGCAACAGGAATGTTTGCAGGAAATACCAGTCTGGAGATGATGATCATTTCTGTATCAGCAGTTCTGGCAGGAGCAGTCTGTGGTGACCATGTTTCTCCGATTTCTGATACTACAGTTATGTCTTCAGCAGGGGCACAGTCAAATCATATCAATCACGTAACTACGCAGATGCAGTATGCAGCAGTAGTTGCAGTGATCTCCTTTATCGGGTATATCATTGCCGGATTTGTACATATCTGGTGGGTGGTTCTTGGAATCAGCCTGATCCTGCTTCTGCTTACGCTTACAGTGATCAAAAAAATCACATCTTCCAAAGAAGAGGAGACAAAAGCAGGTGCGTAAGATTCAGGTACCATATATTGACCAGAGCATAAAATATCCAACCGGATGCGAGAGCGTTTCGGCAGTTATGTTATTGAAGTATCTTGGCTATGAGATTACGGTAGATGAGTTTATTCAGAACTGTCTTGAGTGCCGGGAGATGGAAATACGGGATGGTGTTCTGTACGGCCCGGATCCGAACAAATTTTTCTGTGGAAATCCTTATGATGAAGAATCTTATGGGATTTATGCGAGAGGACTTCAGAAAGCGCTTGTAAAAGCCGCAGGGGATCATTATGAATTTCTGGATGAGACGGGAACATCGACAGAGACACTTCTGAAAAAGTATATCGATCAGGATATGCCGGTGGTATTCTGGGCATGTATCAACATGCGCGAACCAATTACCGGCCCATGCTGGAAGCTGAGGAACTGCGGCAGCGAGTTTACCTGGATATCCAACGA
>ERZ827043.3884-NODE-3884-length-10204-cov-2.575131_pt1 | contig 10204 bp, 17 predicted proteins | sample MGYA00519923_ERZ827043 | MGnify/ENA primary metagenome ERZ827043 (study PRJEB31778, sample SAMEA3449251) | human gut metagenome | biome: human gut; feature: human-associated habitat; material: faeces | place: United Kingdom | collected 2010/2012 ...
ATTCCTAGTAAAATTATTGAGAAAAATCAAAACGGCGAAATTGTCTATATAGAAGAAATGGAGCCTAATATTTTTGTTGACAATATTAAAATTAGTCTTGGTTATGATTTAAATAATTTTGATAATGATACTGTTATTGTTTATACATTAGATTCCGCCCAATATAGTTCAAGTGATAGCGCAAAGGCAAGAGAGCGTGAAATTCAGGCTCGTTGGGTTCATAAAACTGATGATGGATTTATTTCGATTCTTGAACAAGATTTAGCTAATTATAATGCGCAAATTCATTGGTATCATTATCAATTAGATGAAAAAGCAAAACAAGATGAATTTGGTGGCAAATATTGGGTCCCAATTAAAGATTATAGCGGTAAACAATATTTAGATAAAAACGACGATTATAAATGTTATATTGAGTGTGATCCCGCGGTTTAGGATGAAAACGTTAAAGCAGTTATTAATTTGCCATCATCAGAAAGAAATGAATATCTCCAAGAGGTTTCTGAAACACTTAATAAAGGTGATTTAATCTCCGTTGACCAGATTGAGATTTTATTAAAAGAACTTAATGAAGCTCCAAACAAGTTGACAAATGACGATATATTAGAAGCTCTTAATGATTTAATTACGAAATATACAGAGCTAGAAAACCCCACAGAAAACGAACAAAAATGTCTTGAATATTTAAATAAAATTAATGAGGAGATTAGTGGGCTTCCTTGTATTGATTTATATAGTGATATTGTTCAAATCCACAATACCACACAAGTTCAAGCTCGTTTAGCCGTAGACCTTGTTTAGGCAGTGTCAATTTCTGTTGGCGATAAAAAAGACTCATATAAAGGCGTTTATATGATTTATGGCGAAAACGGTGAAATTATGAATAGTTCAATTTCTGCCCAACGCCAAAAATTAATTCTTTCCTATGGGTCATTGTTAACTGGTTTAAAAGAATTCGATGGAAATGGCAGTGAGCTTGTTTCTTGGCGCTTCCCGTTAACTAATACTATGATACGTATGCCTGTTGAGGGAATTGAATATATAAATGAAAATATTGAATATAATGGCGAATCTATTCCTAGTATTCAATATAGAAATGACGCAGGAGAAATAACCGAAGCAGAAAATGCAACTTGGGCTATTATTAATCGCGTGATTGAAAAAACAGACGGAGAAGATAAAATAATAAAAATTGGCGATTTTGACTTGAAAACCACTGAATAGATTTTCCGTATTAAAGACTATTATACTTCTGTTGGTAGAAATACTATTTATTGTGAAATCCAAAAAGGCGGTTATGTTTATGTAGCAGAAATTACGCTTATTTTTGGAGTAGCAGGGACAAGTGGAACTGATTATACTTTAAGAATTGTTCAATCCGCAACTGCTCTTCAAGAGGAGATTAATTTAACCGCGCACGTTTACGATTATAATAACCAAGAGGTAGAAATAACAAATGTAGAATATTCTTTTATTTCTCCTGATAGTTTAAACGCCGATTTAAAAATTGTTCCTTCTGATTTCCCAGTTAAATTAATAAATTAGGTTGGAACTACAATAACAGCCACTTTTTAGGCTCATAATATAAATAATTATTATATAATCATAAAGGCGGTCGCGCGTATTGAAGCATTAGATACGGCGCTGACTACTATTTTTCCTCTCTCTTGGAGTAAAAATTTAAAAAAGTATAATTATTTTGAAGGACCTGATAAAATTATATATAGTGCACAAGGGTCTAATCCGTTCTATTATAAAAACACTTTTGTATTGTATGATATTGCAGATTAGCCAGTTGATGGTATATCGTGGGCCTTAGAGGTGTATGATGAAAATATGAATAAGGCTCAAAAATTCTATCCTTCTGTTTTCATTAATAATAATTTATATAGCCTTAAAGTTCCTTCTATGTATATAAAAGAAAATCATTTATGTCGATTAATTGGCAAAATAAATAATGATATTGTTTGGGTTTAGCCATTATATATTGCTCAAAATGCTTATAATTCACCTTTATTAAATAAATGGGATGAAACAGTGTCAATTGATGAAGAAGGTGGAACTATTATGGCTCCTATGATTGGTGCTGGTAAAAAAAATACCAATAATCAATTTAGTGGAGTTTTAATGGGTGATGTTAAAAAAGCAAATAATGATATTTCTTTAACTGGTTTATATGGCTATCAAAATGGTATTTAGACATTTTCGTTAACAGAAAATGGCAAAGCTAGTTTTGGCGCTTCTGGCGGTGGCTAGATTTAGATAGATGGTAATCAAGGCATTATTGAAAGTGGTAATTATACAGTTGATAAAAAAACTGGTATGTAGATTGATTTAAAAGAAGGGCATATAGATGCCTATAATTTTAAATTAACTTCTAATTATATTACTATTGATTCTACCGAAAAGGCTACAAATTATTTTACAATAAAGGGCACTGGCGATGTAGACACTACAACTTATGAATATAATTATGATAACTTGAAAGACACATTAACTACAACTATTACGTCATCAACTGTTACTAAAACTTTATTTAATGTTGGTAATTCTTCTTATTATTTATAGACGCTAGATTATAATAGCGTGAACAATCAAGAAGCTGGTATGCGTTGGGATTTAGCTTCTGGTAAATTGCGCGCTTATGGTGGCTTTAATTTAGAAGCAATTAATCATAAAGTAAAAGTAAATTCTACTGGCGGAGACGCTGAGTAGTTAAATTATCCACCAATTTATGTTAAAATTAAGGCACAAGACGGTAGTGCAGGATATAATTCGTCAAGCGATTATATTTATGATAGAGTAAAAATACATAATTATAGATAGTATTATTTTTAGCTTAATGGAGATACTACTTATTATAATAATTGGGAGATTTTTGAGACTGCACCATTTCAATATACCTATGAAGTAATTAAAGATAGTGATGGAAATTATTGTCGGACAGTAGATAATTATACTGGGATTTTTGATTAGTATTATTTTGGTTATAAAGATAATACAGACAAAGAACCTTGGAGTGGGGACGAAAATATTGAACTAGTTACCAATTATAAGAAAATTACAAAAGATAATTGGAAAGCAAATACTCCTTATTTTAGGGTTGAAAATATAATTGGGCTTGATACAACAGTTAAATCCACTACTGGAAAATTTATTTTTTCATTATGGAAAAAAGTAGACACTAAAAAATATACTCTTATTGGGTGTAGTGATGATAAGAATTTAAATGTAGGTATCGTTACTGGCGGTAATAATTTATATAAATTGTCTCAAAATCCTAATAGAAAAGATACAATTGATTTTATTATTTCTTAGGATAGCTCAGGAAATACAAAATATATAGAATGTTGGTATTTTGATTATGAATCTAATAAATTGGTTAAATCATCTAATGTGTCATATAATAAAGATGATAATTCTTTGAATATTGAAACAACTAATATACCAGAAGGAACTATTCCAGAAATATATACAACCGCTGGGCTTTATTATAAAGGAACATTAGCAATTAATGCAGACGCTGGTCAATATCCTTTACAATTAAAATTAGGAGAAGAAACTCCATTTAAATTAAGTTGGGCCGGGTATTTGTTTACTACTAAATTATAGGCTACTGGCGGGACAATTGGCGGTTGGCATATTGATACGAATGGTTTATGGTCAAGTAATAGTTCTCCTAAGATTCAAATTAATAAAACTGGAACTATTAATTTATCAATTCCTAATAATAATGGCACTACTCCAACAACTGATAGCAAGTCTTATACGGGCCCGCATATTTTAGTTGGTGGACGCAGTGGTAAGTTTACTGATAAAGCATATAGTAGTATTGGTTCCGGATCTTTGGCTGAGCACGCAGAAGGTGCTTTTACTAATGAAGATATTGGTAAATATGTGCAGAAAAATGGCTCTTATTATAAAATAGCACGAACTACATTAGATGCCATTGGCTCTTATTATGAATAGGTATATAGTGGTGAAGGTGGCGTTGCTCTAATGGGCGATGGCACAATTGCTATTGAAAATTTATACCTCAAAGGAGGTGGTGGTTATTGGGGAGGCTGTGCGACGTATTCAATTTATACAACACCGGGTGGTCATACCCATAACCTATCTGGTAAGATATCTGATTAGACAAAAAAATTATTAGCAAATTATCTCTATATGGATGAAGGATCATCGGGAGAAACAATTACTATTAGCCCTGTAATTTCTTATACATTAGGTGGTAGCTATTCTGGGAATTCTGCTTCTGGTTTAAAATTTAATTTAACATTTGATTGTGAAAATGATTACGGCAATAGAACAACATATTATAAAAAGTCGGCATATAATAATTTAAAAAGTCAATATGATAATGCGACTACTGCGAGATGTAAAGCAATTACTGTACCAGCCTCTTTAACTGATAGAGTTTATTATCCATGTCGGTATGGTGAGGATGGGGTGGCATTATATACTACAAAGCCCTCTTGGGCAATTTATGCTTAATTGATATAGAGAAAAAGGAGTAAATAGTTATGAATTTAACTAATAATGAAATTTATATGTATTATAATAATTTGGAGCATTCGTTTGTCAATGAAACAAGACAAATGCCTGCGAAAATTTATTTTTATATATTAAAAAATCAAAAAACATTAGAAAAACTTGTTCAAGAGATTGAACAAGGCAAAATGTATATTATCGATAAATATCATATTCAGTTTTCGGGAGACGGCCAATTGTTAGCCTCTCCCGAAGATGAACAAAATGCGAATAAAGAATTGCAAGAATTAAGCAATATCGAACAAAATGTGGATATTTATATGCTTAAATTACAAGATATAGAATAGTTAGAATTTACTCCTCAACAAATGGAAGCATTAATGTTTATGATTGAGGAGTAATTAGAGGAATAAAAGGAGTGAAGTTTATATGGCAAGGCTCGCTCCACCTATTGTAGAAGGAACAATTCCTGCGTTTTGGGGGACGGAAATAAACGTCCCCTTCGCTATGAATAGGAGCGTTTCTACCGAATAGGTGGCTCAAATAGTTTTAAAAATTAAAACAATTGCAAGTTCTACCTATTTGGGGACTTTTGAAGGAATTTTTAATTAGAAAACAATGACTGCTTCATTTGCATTAGATGAAATTAAAAAAGATTTACATCCTGGGCAGTTTTATAAAATATAGTTAGCATTTAAAGATTATGCATTGGATTCAAATGGCAATAAAATAGCTGGTGAAATTGGCTATTATTCTGCTGTTAGCGTTGTAAAATACACCTCAAAACCAACTGTTATAATTGAAGGTTTACAAACTAATTTAATTAATAATCATACTCTATCTTATATTGGAAGCTATTCCCAAGATGGAGAAAATGCTGATACGACAGAAAAAGAATATAAGTATAATTTTACTATTTATGATAGTAATAAAAATATATATATGACATCTGGTGAATAGCTTCATAATTCTATTAATGATACTGAATATAACAAGTCTAGCGATGTATTTGATTGTGAATATGAATTATAGCCAGGGCAAACTTATTATATACAATATACAATTACTACAATTAATAATTTAGTAATTTCTTCCCCTCGCTATCGTTTACAATAGAAAGTGTCAATTGAGCCAAATTTAAACGCTGATATTGATTTAAAATTAAATTTTGATAATGGTTATATTTCTATTTTGTTAATTCCTTATATAGAAAATGGAGCACCAATTAGTAGCAATGGCGCATTTTTGTTATCTCGTGCTTGTATTGATACAAATTATACTAAATGGGACAATTTAACTCGTTTTCGTTTTAATAACGAAACTGCGCAAGGAATTATTTTTAAAGATTTTACTATTGAATAGGGAAAAACTTATAAATATGGTATTTCTCAATTTAATGATGCTGGCTTATATTCTAATCGTAGATTATCAAAAGAGATTTATAGTGATTTTGAAGATAGTTTTTTATATGACGGAGAGCGTCAATTAAAAATACGTTTTAATCCGCAAGTATCTTCTTTTAAAACTGATATATTAGAATAGAAAACAGATACAATTGGTAGCCAATACCCATTCGTATTTAGAAATGGACGAGTAAATTATAAAGAATTCCCGATTTCTGGTCTTGTATCTTATTAGATGGACGAAGAACAGTTGTTTATGACTGATGAAGAAATGCTATTATTAACTGATAATCAAAATAGAGAAGATAGCCCAAGTAAGTTTATAGATACAATAAGAACTCGCACTACTAATTTATCTGCTTATAATTTTATGGCAGAGCGTGAGTTTAAATTGCGTGTGCTTGATTGGATTAATAATGGTAAAATTAAGCTTTTTCGTTCTCCTGCCGAAGGGAATTATCTTGTGCGTTTAATGGGAACTACCTTATCTCCAAATAATACTGTTAGTCGTCTTATTCACTCATTTAATAGCCAAGCTTACGAAATGGCTGAATGCAATTACAAAAACTTACTAACTAATGGTATTATCAAAGAAAGTATAGTTAATCCTGTTGTATTAAAATGGAAAACGGTAAATATTAATAAAGAATTATTAGGTATTGTTGTTCCAATTGAATTTGATGGGCAAAAATATATTAAGCTTAATAAAGATGCAATTACCACATTTTAGATTGATGGTTTAATTCCTGGCACGGTCCTTTTGTTAGAAAATAATAAAGGTATACAATAGATTACCATTGGAGCAACTGGTGCTTATTATATAGATGATGCTGTTGATATTATTGCAGTATATGCCAAAGAAAATGACTTGAAACGTAATTTTGGGATTAATATTTTTTATAGCTATTATAGCACCGTTTCCAATTCATTTGAGGATATTGATGAAGTTAACGCTTCTGTCGTGCCTACGCGCCAATTCTTCAATAGTGAAGAAATTATTGAAGCTTTAAACAATGTTTATTATTATACTGATATTGGTGTTGCCGGGGTTGAACCTATTCCTAATATAAAAGAATAGATTTCATTACTTAATTATGTTTCTTTTACGCTCAAAGAAGGTGTTGGGCAAAAATTATATATGGTTAAACTTGGCAAGGACAGTAATTAGTATAATTATTATACAAAGGCGTTGACTGAGGCCCAAGCCGCGAAATATGGGCAAAAATATATATTTAATTTTGATGATATGAATCCATATTATTCATATCCAGTATATAATACAGAAAAAGAGCCAAAATTAATTGGCTATTTATGTAGAGGATTTCATAAAGAAGATGATAAAACTGTTTATGGAGTTTATTTAAATCGTTCTCAAAAATTCGATAATGAGAACAGCGAAATAGATGAAAACAATCCAATTAGTAATCCTTCTTATACGGCAAATTGTATTGAGATTACAACTAATCATAATGACGAACCATTTAAAGAGACTCGTCAAATTATGGATTTAACAGATACTGGCAGTTTTACTACTAAATTTTTAACCGATATGCCGAAAAAAATACGCATTGGCGCAAATGTTCGTGCTGATATTACATATACATCTAATACTATTGTTTATTAGATTGAACGTAATAATGATGCGGTGAAGAAAAGTAAACAAAATTGGGAAAATGAACGATAGGCTTATCAAAATTATTTAAAAAATATTGATGTGGAGAATTTTAGTATAGAATAGCAAAAAGAATTAGAGCAATATCGCATTAATAATTTAAATGCTTATTATATGTATATTAAAGATTTAACGCAAGCATTAGCGGAAAAGGAGGAATAATGAATGAAAAATCCAATGCTTAATGAAGATTTTTTGTTAGAATTGGAAAAAAACCGTAATAGAGAGGTTTATGCACGCATTATTCTCCTTGACGTTAATGAACTTCCGATAGAAGAAATTGAGGGGAAAGTAGTATCCGGTTCGATTAATATTGACGGAACATCGGTTGTTCGTAGAACTTGTTCACTCCAATTGGTTTCAAATAATATTAATATTCACGACTTTTATTGGGGCGTTAAAAATAAATTTAAATTAGAAGTTGGGCTTTTAAATATTATTAATAATGAATATCCTGATATTATATGGTTTAAACAAGGAATATATGTAATTACTGCTTTTTCCGCTGTTCTTGGCGTAAATAATTATACTATTAGTATTAGTGGTAAAGATAAAATGTGTCTTCTTAATGGAGATATGGCTGGACAAATTATGAATATTTCAGAAGACTTTGGTGTTAAGTGGATTTGGAAAAATGATGAGCATACTGAATATATCGCCGAAGACATTGAAATTAAAGAAATTATTTATAAAGGTGTTTAGACTTATGCTGGCGAATTGCCTCAAAATATTATTATTAATGATATTGCAGAATGTGGTGTTTAGTTAATGGAATATAGAGGTAAATAGCCTTTATATCTTATTAAAAATAATGATGATAAAATATATGAAAATATGACAGTTAATGGTGGAATGAATTGTTGGTATAAAGATAAAGAAACAAATGAAATAGTTGCATCCACTTTATCATCTATTCCTCAATATGAAACTGAAATTTCTAGTGAAATCAATCAAGACCCAAATAGACAACCAACGATAGTATATTTAAGCGATCCGATCGCCGGATCGTCAAGAGCTTATACTATTTATAAAGTGGTTGGCGGGACTGGGGCAATTGGTTATAGATTAACCAATTTAACTTATGCTGGTGAACTAATGGCACAAGCTGGGGATGCTTTTACATCTATTCTTGATAAAATTGTAGATATGCTTGGTAATTTTGAATATTTTTATGATTTAGATGGGCATTTTGTTTTCCAAAAGAAGAAGAATTATATAACTTCAAAATGGACAGGTTTAACTGGCAGTTCTACCGATGAAGAAAATATAACTTATGCAGAAGATAATGCAAGCAATGATACATTTTCTTATATTTTTGATGATAATTATCTTATCACAAATTTTTCAGGTCAGCCCGCTTTGGCAAATATGAGAAATGATTTTTCTGCTTGGGGAGTAAGAACTTCTACTACCGGGGCAGAAATACCTGTTCATATGCGAATAGCCATCGACCATAAGCCATGGTATTATAAAAGTTTTGATGGAAAAATATATATATCAAATACAAAGGACTCCATAAACGGAGTTGATTGGCGTGAAATTATTTATCAAATGGCATTAGATTATTATCGTAATAATAGCAAAGATGATTTTTATGTTAAATTGCGTGAAAATAATATTGTAGAAATTGATGGAGAAAAAGTTCAATTATATCCAGATGGAAGAACTGGTTATGAGCGTTATTATACAGATATGGAAGCGTTTTGGCGCCAACTTTATATCCCAACTAGCGAAAACAGAGCTTTTAATAATGGCATTATCCCAAATGATGATAAGGACGTTAAAAGCCGAAAAAATAAATATTATATTTGGGACAAAGAAAAAAATTCCTGTATAACTTATTCATTTTTAGATGCAGTTGAAGTTAAAAAGCCAGAACCTGATAAAAAATATAAACTTGGAATTAAAGAATATCTTGGCTATAACCCAGAAACTGTGTATTATTTTAATAAAAACGAAAAGCTGTATTTGTCTGAATATAATAAAACTAAACCAGTATTTGAAATATAGAATATGGATGGCGAAACCATTTTAAATCCACTTTCTAATTATTATGGTGAAGATAAAATTTTTAATGGTAAAGAAACAATTTCAACAGAAAATAAAAATTATTGTAAATTGGTTCCAGGCAAGCTTATCAAAACTACGACGATTGGCAAAAGAAGTTTTTATTATGATGAAGACAAGTAGGTTTATTAGGTTGGGGTTTTAATTGAAGATATACGAGATCTTTATCCTGGTGCTATTTATTCTTTTGCTGAAATTGATGAGCAAAGCAATAAATTAGTAGCCATAGAAAATGGAATTATTAAAGATAATATAGTATCATTAGTAAACAAAAATCACAATATTATCACTATTGGAGCCTTTTATGCCGAAGGTAAACAACTAATAGAGGATCAAGACAAAAATTTAATTGAAAATAACGAATCGCTTTTATAGTCATCAGATGGAGCATTAACTCCAATTATAAATAATGATACTAATGAGTATTATTATTGGCAAATTGATACAAATAATATTAAATGTTATGATAGTTATAGTTTTTTAAAAGCGTTTTCGGTTGGTTCAAGCATAGAAGGAGAAAAATGGGCTTATACAAAAACGGTTAATGTTGACAATGATGAAAAAAATTATC
>ERZ827043.3886-NODE-3886-length-10199-cov-5.797220_pt1 | contig 10199 bp, 10 predicted proteins | sample MGYA00519923_ERZ827043 | MGnify/ENA primary metagenome ERZ827043 (study PRJEB31778, sample SAMEA3449251) | human gut metagenome | biome: human gut; feature: human-associated habitat; material: faeces | place: United Kingdom | collected 2010/2012 ...
TCAGGCCGTCGATGATCTCCTTCTGGACCTCAGCGGGAACATTGTCGCCGAAGGCCTTGCCCACGCCCACAACGTGCTCGGCAGCCCAGCTCATCTCGCCCTTCTGCTCCACGAACTTGGAGGCGGGAACACCGCACTGGGGGCACTTCTCGGGGGGATTCTCGCCCTCATACACATAACCACAAACAGAGCAAACCCACTTTTTCATTGTTATTTCCTCCTCAACATATTTTTTATGATTAAGTTCATACGATATACTAAGCAGGAAATTTGTGTGGTATGAAATGGCAGACAAAAAACAATGGAAAAGATATGTGGGGTATGCACTGTTTCTTTTCCTGTCATACAGCATTGGAAACGCAGCGGCTGTTGTAAGTACAATGACACTGCAGCCGGAGAAAGTGGAGAAAGAAATGAAAACAGTTGCAATTACCTTTGATGACGGGCCGAATCCGGAATATACACCGAAATTGCTGGACGGATTAGAAAAACGTGGTGTAAAAGCCACTTTTTTTCTGCTGGGAGAAGAGGTAAAACAGTATCCGGATGTCGTCAGACGGATGCATGATGACGGACATCTGATCGGTGTTCATTCTTATAAGCATGTTAATTTTAAGGAAGTGGGCACGGCATGCACTTTGCAGCAGATTGAAAAAACACAGAAGGCGATTTATGATGTGACGGGAGAATATGCAGGATATATCCGTCCACCTTACGGATGCTGGCAGAAGGAACTGGATGCGCAGGTAAATCTGATCGAAGTACTGTGGAATGTAGATCCGCGGGACTGGGCAACGACCGATGCGGATACTGTGGTTCAGAGAGTTCTAAAGGATACTAAGCCGGGGGACATTATTCTGCTTCACGATGCTTCGGCGTCATCTGTACAGGCGGCATTTACGGTCATAGATACCTTGCAGAAACAGGGATATTCGTTTGTCACGGTCGAGGAGCTTTTGTTAGAGTAGCATACTTGAATGTTCCGGTGATCTCGTGGTAAAATAACTAGCAGACCCAATCATTACAAGCTGAAAAAGAAGGAATAAAAAATGAGTAACGATAAATTTGACACGGCACGGCAGGTGCTTCGTCAGCAGAAATTAACAGGAGAACGCGCACTGTTTCAGTCTGAAAATCTGGCGGTATATGACAGTGTGTTTGAGAATGGGGAATCCCCGTTGAAGGAGAGCAGCAGTCTTTATTTGGATAATTGTCTGTTCCGGTGGAAATATCCGCTCTGGTATTGCAAACATGTCGATGTAAAGGGAATGTACCTGGTTTGACATGGCGCGGGCCGGGGTATGGTATACCGATGATATTTCGGTAAGAGATTCCATTGTAGAAGCACCAAAAAATTTCCGCCGTTGCAGGGGAGTAACCCTGACAAATGTAAATTTCCCGAATGCAGAGGAAACCCTCTGGAACTGTACCGATGTAAACCTGTCCTATGTGCAGGCACACGGGGATTATTTTGCCATGAATTGTAAAAATATGCAGCTGGATCATTTTGAACTGGTTGGAAATTATTCATTTGATGGTGTGGAAAACATGGAGATCCATCATGCACGCATGCTTTCCAAAGATGCATTCTGGAACAGCAATCATGTTACTGTGTATGACAGTTTTATTTCGGGAGAATATCTGGGATGGAATGCCAGAAATCTTACACTTGTCAACTGTACGATTGAGAGCCTGCAGGGCATGTGTTATATAGAAAATCTGAAAATGGTGAACTGTAAATTGATTAATACGACACTGGCATTTGAGTATTCCACGGTGGATGCACAGATTGTAAATACCGTGGACAGTGTGCTCAATCCTTCCGGCGGAATCATCCGGGCGGATAAGATTGGAAAACTGATTTTGGAAAAAGACAAGGTAGATCCAGGGAAAACCACAATTATATGTACAGAAGATGAAGGGGAGGGACAACGATCATGAAAGCAAGTCACAGAAAAGACGTCATTATTGCCAGAATTATTTTTGCCATAATCTGCGCAGCACTGCTCGCAGGAATTATATCACTTATCGTATGGCTTCATGGGCGGAATGCAGGGAAAAACCAGACACCGGAAACGGAAATCACAAATAATGCACCGCCGGCAGACAACAGCAATCTGCCACCGGTAACGGAACAGCCGCTGGACGAAGACGGACAGAGTGTATGGACAAGCACGGATGGCGTAAATTTCCGTGCAGAGCCGAATACAGACAGTGAAATTCTTACCGTTCTCGTGACGGGAACGAAGCTGACACTGCTGGGAGAAGAAAACGGATGGGTGCAGGCAGAATATAACGGACAAAAAGGATATGTCAGTTCAGACTATGTTACCGATCAGGAACCGGATACAACAACGCAGGAAACAGAGTAACGGAAAGGGGAAACAATGAGTACAGCAGGAAAAATTATGTCCTTCCGACAGGATGGAAATGAGATTTGTGTGAAGTATGAACAGCAAAAACTGGTGGTGAAAGCCATAAGGGATGATATTGTCAATATTTTTGTGCCTTACAGAACAAAGGAACATTATTCTAAGGCCATTGATGGAGACAAGGCGGTTGCGACAGAACTGACGGCAGAGCAAAAAGGAGAAGATCTGGTAATTGCAACCGATAAGATCCGGATGCAGTTTGGAGAAAATCTGGAAATGGTGATTACGAGACCGGACGGGACTCCGCTTGTCCGGACACACCGGCAGGGCAGAAGTGTTTGCGGGGAAGTCAGTGAGCAGATGAAACAGATTCTGGAGTCGGAAGGGCATGATACGTCGAATCTGGGCGCACATGATTATCCGGTACAGATGATGTTTGATCTGGACGAGGGGGATGATTTTTACGGTCTGGGTGATAAGACCGGATTCCTGAATAAAAAAAATTATGAGTATGAGAACTGGAATTCCGATATTCCACAGGCACACAATGAGGACTATCATGCGCTGTACAAGTCGATTCCGGTGCTCTTCTGCAAGAAAAAGAATGACGTATATGGCATGTTTTTTGATAATACGTTCCACAGCTATCTCAATCTGGGCAAAGAAAATCCGGAATATTATTTTTACGGCGCGGATGATGGCAATCTGGATCTGTACTTCCTGGGTGGAGAAAAACTGACGGATCTGATTGAAGAATATACATATCTGACCGGGCGGACACCGCTGCCGCAGCGATGGACGCTTGGATACCAGCAGAGCCGCTGGGGCTATCAGTGCGCAGAAGATATCCGTGATGTGGCAGAACATTTCCGTGATCTGGATATTCCGTGTGATGCCATTCATTTTGACATTGATTATATGGATGGGTATCGTGTGTTTACATGGAATGATGCAAAGTACGGAAAACCTGGGGATCTGATTGCGGAAATAAAAAAACAGGGCTTTAAAACGGTAACGATCATTGATCCGGGAACCAAAGTCGATCCGGACTATTTTATGTGTAAAGAAGGCGAAGAGAACGGATATTTTGCGACCGATACACAGGGAACTACCTATGTCAATGAGGTTTGGCCGGGAGATGCAAATTATCCGGATTTTGGACGCCGCAAAGTACGCGACTGGTGGGGAAAACACCATAAGTTTCTGGTCGACATCGGTGTGGACGGTGTATGGAATGATATGAATGAGCCGGCAAGTTTCCGTGGCGAGCTGCCGCAGGATGTTGTATTTCATGATGAGGAGCGTACGACAAATCATGCGGAAATGCACAATGTATATGGACATTATATGAGCCGTGCGACCTTTGAGGGACTGCAGAAACTTTCCGATAAGCGTCCGTTTGTTATCACACGTGCAGCGTATGCAGGAACACAGAAATATGCGACTGTGTGGACCGGAGATAATCAGAGTCTGTGGTCGCATCTGCAGATGATGGTGCCGCAGCTGTGTAATCTCGGTATGAGTGGATTTGCGTTTGCCGGAACCGACATTGGCGGATTCGGTGCGGATACGACCCCGGAACTTCTGACCCGGTGGATCGAGGCTGCCGTATTTTCTCCGCTGTTTCGAAATCATTCCTGTCAGGGAACACGCAGACAGGAGCCGTGGCAGTTTGATGATCAGGTGGTGGGAATCTATCGAAAATATGTAAAGATGCGTTATCGTTTCCTTCCGTATCTGTATGATCTGTTTTATCAGGGAGAACAGACCGGACTTCCGGTTATGCGTCCTCTGGTTCTGCATTATCCAAAGGACCCGGAAACCTATAACCTCAATGGAGAGTTCCTGGTAGGAGAAAATCTCCTCGTTGCCCCGGTATTGGAGCAGGGAGCCACGAAGAAAATGGTGTATCTGCCGGAAGGGGAGTGGTATGATTACTGGACCGGAGAGAAAATTACCGGAGGAAAGTATTTCCTGCGGGATGCACCGATTGATTTGTGCCCGATGTACCTGAAAGAAGGAACGATGATCCCGATGTATGAAAAAATGGCGTATGTTGGAGAAAAGCCGTACCGTACGCTGTATCTGCTGACAACTCCGGGAGAGGCTTCTTACGATCATTTTCAGGATAATGGAGAGGACTATGCCTACCGTAAGGGTGTGTATAATTTATATCATTTCCATAAGAATGCACAGGGAGTACTGGAAACGGAAATGCGGCACAAAAATTATCCGGAATACGAGCAGATATGCTTAAAAATAGTAGGAAAATAAGCACAAAAAACCGTTGCATGGCATAGTCTATAATGATGACAGGATGGAGCATGCAAGTGGATTATTCAAACGATTTTTACCCAAAGATTCCGTTTTATATGACATATCCGATGCAGAGTATGTACCTGACAGAGATGGAATATGAAAAAGATATGGAACGAATGAAACAGTACTATCCGGCAGAGACAAAAGAGATCATGGAGCTGGTGGAACAGAGGCTTGACCAGCTGGAGTATGAGGGAAGCCGCATCTACGATGAGGAACCGGACCGCCTGATGATACAGATGGAAATTGATGGAATTTACCGGAAGCTGTCCGAAGTGCAGAAAAAGAAAGAGAACCGGATCGAAGGAAACATGCAGGCGGCATCATATTTCGAAATGGTTCCGGCTTCTATCGCCGGAGAAACTATGACAACACAGGAACGGGAATGTGGGAATCCGTGGCTTTGCAGTATGATCGGTGTGCTGTTTGGTGCGGAAATGTGCAAACGGCGCTGCCGGCATCGCAGATGCAGGAGATGGATGTAACGGCAGAAATTACAGCCATAGTAAGAAGGAAAAGATAAATGAACAGGAAAGTAATTAAACCAGTGGTGCTGTCAGGGCTTTTTCTGGCAGCACTGATTGTTTTCAGTATCATAACCAATCAGGATAATAAAGATATGACAACGGCGATGAAGGAGGCAACCCTTCCCATCGTCCAGTTTTATGAAGGAAATAACAGCGTGGCACAGCTGCACGGATACGTATCGGAAATGAATATTACAAAGATGCGGGATGGAATTGTGCCGGTAGACCATATACGACTGCTTCCGCTGAAAATTAATACATATGGACAAAAAATCAGAGGCATTGCTTATGAAATCCGGAGTCTTGATGATTCCCGGCTGGTTGCAAAGGGAAATGCACAGGAGATCAAAGAAAAAAATGATGAAATCTCTGCAAACCTGAAAATCCAGAATATCCTCGGAAAAGGGGAAGAATATGAACTGATTGTTATTCTTGCTTCAGGAAAAAATAAGATCCGGTATTACACCCGGTTGATGCAGACACAAAACGATGATACTCAGGCATGTATGGATTTTGCACTGCAGTTTCATGAATATACATTCCGGGATGATGCAAATAAATTTATTCCGAAATATATGGACGCGGCAACAGGTGATACCAGCACGCTCAATTATGTGGATTTAAGCTGTACCTTAAACCAGATTACCTGGGCAGATTTAAAACCGGAGCAGATGGGAGAACTCGAGGCATCTTTCAAGGAAATCAATGATTCCTATGATGTGATCACACTCCGGTATGTGGTGACCACCAAAGGAACCGGCGGGGAAACCGAGTATTATAATGTGGAAGAATATTATCGTCTGCGTATGACGGAATCCCGTATGTATGTCTTAAATTTTGAGCGTACTTTAAATCAGATTTTCCGTGGGGAAAACCGGTTTATTACAGATAATAATCAGATCCAGCTTGGCATACGTGACAAAAATATTGAATATGCTGTAAGTGAGACCGGAGATGTGATCGCGTTTGTACAGCAGGGAGAACTCTGGTGCTTTGACCGTGTAAATAATAAGATTGTACAGGTATTCAGTTTCCTTGGGGCAGAGGGGATCAATGCGAGGGATAACTGGGATCAGCATGATATCAAAATTGCCCGTGTGGATGAAGCGGGAAGTATTGATTTTGTTGTATATGGATATATGAACCGTGGGGATCATGAAGGCGAAGTGGGCACGGCAGTATATCATTATGACGGTCTGGTACACACTATAGAGGAAGAAATTTTTATCCCGTCGGATGTTTCTTATGAAATACTCAAAGCACAGATGGGGCAGTTAATGTATGTGAACGAAAAGGGGACATTTTACCTGATCATGGATCAGAAACTTTACAGTATAGATACGGACAAGCGGACTCCGGAAGTGCTTGTGAAAGATCTGAAAGAAAGCTGTTATAAAGTGTCGGAATCGAATCAGTATTTTGCGTGGGTAGACAGCGACAAAGAATACAAAAGCGATGTGATTCACCTGATGAATTTGAAAAATGCTTCTGTCTATGATATCAAGGCAAAAAAGGGAGCGTATATTCTTCCGCTTGGGTTTATCGATGAAGATTTTATTTACGGAGCAGCAAAGAAAGATAAGGTGATGGTTGCAGCAGCGGGAAATACGGTTTTCCCGATGAAAAATTTAACCATCATGGATACTTCCGAAAATTCACACAGTATCTTAAAGACGTATGAACCGTCCAGGGGAAGTATCGGTTTCATTTCGGTGGAGGATTATACAATTACCATTCATCTGATCAAAAAGTCCGGCGGACATTATGTGGCTGCAGGAACCGATGCGATCATGAACCGTGAGGGAGACACGGAAGAAAAAGTTACCGTGGGATCAACCGTGACAGATCGCAAGGAAACACAGTACCAGCTTATGATGAAAAACGGGGCGGATGCATCCAAAATTAAAATGCTGACTTCCAAATCTGTTTTACTGGAAAATCCGCGTGACGTTTCCGTGAAAAATAAGGAGTCGCAGGAATACTTTTATGTGTACAAAAAAGGTGATGTGCTGCTTGCAACCGATGAGATCGCGGATGCCATCGTCTGCGCCAATAATCATATGGGAGTTGTGGTGGATTCCAAGCAGCAGTATGTATGGATGCGTGCGCGTAAATCGGCACAGACGGCATTTAGCAGCCTGAAAGTAAACGATGCGGATAAGAGTTCATCATCCGTGGTTCAGGCGGTCAGTGCCATGCTTAATTACAGAGGAAACGGGCTCAGTGTAAAAGAACTGATTGACAATGGAGGAACCCCGAAAAGCGCGATTGAAAATACATTAAAAGATTCAGTTGTTCTTGATATATCCGGCTGCACAGTAGAGGAGATTCTGTTTTATGTCAGCAAGGGCAGCCCGGTATTTGCAATGACCGGAACAGACAGTGCCGTATTAGTGACGGGATATACCTCTGGAAGCATTTATTATTATGATCCGCAGACCCATTCCACGAGGTCAAAAAGTTATAAAGATGCGGATGACTGGTTCCGGAAAGCAGGATACATTTTCTTTACTTATTTGGACCGTTAATTTTCATTGTAAAAATGAACAATTAAGGACAAGGTTTTATGGATGATTCGTGAAGATTTAACAGAAATAAAGTTCGTATATTGCAATTCCTGGATAAGTGAGATATATTTGAGAATGAGTTATATAGTTTTGGAAAGGGAGAGCGTATGAGTAAGAAAAATGTGATCGTTTCTAATGTGTCAGAAGGACACGACAATCCAATCGCAGAACTTGTTCAGGTAGCATGTCAGTTCGACAGCGATATTATGTTGGAGAGCGATAACCGCAGAATTAATGCAAAGAGCATTATGGGAATTATGGCGTTTAATCCATCCGATGGAATGTCGGTTGATATTGTGACGGAGGGTGCCGATGAAGAAGCAGCACTTGATGCAATTGAAAAATTTTTAGTATGTGAATAATTCTGGTTAGGAGGAATCGTTATGCAGGAGAAGAAGTTAAACAAAGCAGTTTCTGACGTGAAGCTGATGAAGACACCAGAGGGAAAGACAGAAGTTAAAAATGCGGTTAAGGATGCTACAAAAAAAGTAGAATCAAAAGTCGGGGATGTTGCTGAGGCAGCAGCAAAGAAAGCAGAAGTTGTAGAAGAGAAGGCAAAAGAAGTTGCAAAGGCAACAACAAAGGCTGTTGTTGAGAAGGCAGAACCTGTTGTGAAGAAAGCTGCAACGAAAGCAAAGGCTGCTACAAAGGCAAAGAAAGAAAAACAGCCGGCAAAGACCGAAATCATTGTTCAGTATCAGCAGAATGCTGCAAATCTTGGAGAACTTGAGGATAAGGTAAAGAAACAGTTTGTAGCTGAGGGACATCGTGCCGGATGCATTAAGACATTAAATATTTATGTAAAGCCGGAAGAGTACAAGGCATATTATGTAATCAATGACAAGTTCTTTGGAAGTGTAGATCTCTTCTAAGCGAGTTTTATTACCCATACATGATATAAATAAAGGACGACTGCAGATGCAGCCGTCCTTTTTACGTGGTATGAGACAGGATATTCATAAAAAAGAGTATAAAAAAAGAAACCGGATAAACAGTTTCTTTAAAAGAGCGGGTGATGGGAATCGAACCCACGTATCCAGCTTGGAAGGCTGGTGTTCTACCATTGAACTACACCCGCATATCAGATATGTTATTACAATTCTCACGAACAGATGTTATCATACCACAGAAGAACCTGAAAGTCAACGAAAAAATTGAATAAAAGATTGTAGATTGTAGGAAAAAGGTGCAGAAAAATTGACATAAGGGTACGATGTTCTTACAATAGAGATAACTAAAATTTCAAAGGGGATGGGTTAAAAATGAGTTTAAAAGAAAAGCATGCATTCAGTGAGAAGCAGCTTGTAAATCAGAGGTTTCTGGTATGTTACGGATCCGTGATCGGCATTCTGCTTCTGGCGTATATCGGGGAGTACATCAAGGGTAACAGGACACCTGGTTATCTGGCGGTATTCTGTACCATTATGATGATCCCGTTTCTTGCATGCATGATCCTGTATTTTGTGAAGAATAAGGAAAGTGCAGCGATCAAATACATAGGAATGGGCGGTTACCTGATCCTGTATGCCTATGCAATGTTTACATCAGACAGTATCATCGCATTTGTTTACATTCTTCCCATGCTGACGGCGATCACACTTTTCCAGAATGGAAAGTTCAGTCTTGGAGCCGGATCACTGTCAGTTGCTATCAATGTATTTTATATTGTGGAAGAAGTGGGAAACGGCAGGGCAGACAGCAGTTCCATCATCAATTATGAAATTGCCCTGGCAGCAGTGCTTCTTGTGGATGTGTTCTGTATCGTATCCTCCAGAAATCTGGAGAGGATCAGCAATTTCAAGATGGCGCAGATTTCTGAGGAAAAAGAGCATACCGGGGAGATCCTGGAGAATATGACTTCCACCACCGGTGAGCTGATCGAAAAGATCACTGCTATTGATGCGCAGTCCAAGGATATGGAGTCCCAGGGTGAAAACAGCAAAAATGCGATCGAAGAGATCGTGACCGGAGCCAATGACCTGGCACAGACGATCCAGAAGCAGCTTGAAATGACAGAAAATATCGGTGTGCAGACGGACAATGCAGTACAGATTTCGGACAGGATCAGTGAGAAATTCCAGACCACACTGAAGATCACGGAAGAAGGCAATCAGGATATCGGACAGCTCCGGGCAGCGTCAGCTCAGACAGAGAGTGCGGGCGGCGAAGTCAGTGCGACCATGAACACATTGCTTAAACAGATCGAGGAAGCCAATAAGATCCTGCAGATGATCGCCGGTATCACGACACAGACCACGCTTCTTGCGCTCAACGCAAGTATAGAGGCTGCACATGCAGGTGAAGCTGGCAAGGGCTTTGCGGTAGTTGCAGATGAGATCAAGAATCTGGCAGCAGGCACAGAGCAGGCAACCCAGCAGATCAAGGACATTTTGGCACAGCTTACAGAGCAGGCA
>ERZ827043.3900-NODE-3900-length-10158-cov-2.820350_pt1 | contig 10158 bp, 7 predicted proteins | sample MGYA00519923_ERZ827043 | MGnify/ENA primary metagenome ERZ827043 (study PRJEB31778, sample SAMEA3449251) | human gut metagenome | biome: human gut; feature: human-associated habitat; material: faeces | place: United Kingdom | collected 2010/2012 ...
AACGGCAGTGCCCAGCGCCCCGGTACCGCTTGGTTTGACAGTCAAAGCGGCTTAAAGTCCGGTCGGGACTATACGGTGGTCCGTTACAGTGCCAATACCAATGCAGGTACCGCCAATGTGACGGTGCAGGGCAAGGGCAATTATACCGGTACGGCTGTGCTGCACTTTAAGATCAATCAAAAATCCCTGAACGACAGTGACGTGTCTGTTCGGTGTACCCCTACCGCGAAGGGCGCCACGATCAAGGCGACCTATAAGGGCAAGACATTGCAGCAGAACAAGGATTACACCGTGTCCATTGCCACCAGAGGCACCACCCGCACGGTAACGGTGCAGGGCAAGGGCAACTTTAACAGCACGCGGCAATTTAAGATCCATGTGCACGCCTATAAGTGCACCGCCAAAAAAGCGGCCACCTACTTTGCCACCGGATATAAGAAATATAAGTGCACCGCTTGCGGCGCCAAAAAGACGGAAAAGCTGGCACAGCTGAAACCGGCGATCGCATCGCTGAAAAGCAGCAAAAAAGGTCGGCTGACCGTAAAGTGGAAGAAGGGCAGTGGCATTAGCGGTTACCAGATCAGCTATTCCACTTCGTCCAAATTTACCAAATCCACCACCAAGTCGGTAACGATAACCAAGGCGGGCTCCACCGCCAAGACCCTGACGAAACTCAAAAGCAAGAAAAAGTATTATGTGCGCATTCGGGTGTATAAAAAGCAAAAGGGCGGCAAGCTGTACGGCGCCTGGTCCCCGGTAAAAAGTACCAAAGTGCGGTAATTGACTTTGTTTTCTCTTTGTGTTATAATGAGGCCGAATAAACAACCCAAACGAGGTGTGATATGAAACAAAAATGTAAATCTCTGTTTTGCGCTCTGTTGTGCCTGGTGCTGATGTGCGCTACCGTGTTCCCGGTATGGGCGGCCACTACGGCGCCGGCGTTTGGCACCGATGTGTCTCAGCATAACGGAAAAGGTGTGGATTACACCGCATGGAAGAATGCGGGCAAGACCTTTACCATGATCCGTATGAGCTACGGCAACGACCACCTGGATCCGCAGTTTTGGGATAATGTGAACGCGGCGGAGGCAGCGGGCGTGCCCTTTGGCGTGTACCATTACAGCTATGCGTACAATACCAAGGAGGCCACGATTGAGGCCAATTATGTTAAGAGCGTGTTGGCTCAGATGAAGGGCAAGTACAAGTATTTTGTGCTGCCGGTGGCTTATGACCTGGAGGATCAGAAGATCCTGAACAACAGCAACAAAAAGACCATTATTCAGCACGCCATTACTTTTTGCGACGCCATTCGCGCAGCGGGCTACACCCCGATGGTTTACGCCAACCTGAATTGGTTTGCCAATTATTTGGATGTGCAGACGCTGCATAGCAAGGGCTATAAGCTGTGGTACGCCAACTGGCAGCCAAAAACCACTGATTTTTCCGCCCCGGTGCAGATTGGCAAAACCGGCGTGTATGCGGATATTTGGCAGTATGCCGAGGGCAATATGGACGCCGGCGTGCCGGATTATAATGTGTTGTGGGATTTTGAAGCGCTGGCTCATGTTTACTCCGGTAAGGTGATTGCGCAGCCCACTTGCACCGCCTATGGCAAGACAAAATATACCTGTACCCAGTGCGGCGATAGCTACACCGTGGCGAATATTAAGCCTAAAGGCCATTCCTACAAATCGCAGCTGACCAAAGCTACCACCGCTAAGGACGGTCAGATCTACAAAAAATGTAGCGTTTGCGGCGCAGTCACCGGCAAGACAGTGATCGCCAAAGCATCTAATATCAAGCTGAGCAAAACCGCTTACACCTATAACGGCAAGGTGCAAAAACCGTCTGTGACCGTGAAAGACAGCAAGGGCAAGGCCCTGAAAAACGGTACGGATTACAAAATCAGCTATCCCAAGGGTATGAAGAATGTGGGCAAATACACCGTAAAAGTGACCCTCAAGGGCAATTACAGCGGCAGTAAGTCCATGACCTACAACATTAACCCCAAGGGCACCGGCGTATCTAAAGTCACCGCTGCCAAGAAAGGCTTTAAGGTGACCTGGAAAAAGCAGACGACCCAAACCACCGGCTACCAGGTGCAGTATAGTACCAGCAGCAAGTTTAAGAGCGCCAAGACGGTGACGATCAGCAAGAATAAGACGACTTCTAAGAGTGTCGGTAAGCTGTCTGCCAAGAAGAAGTATTATGTGCGGGTACGCACCTATAAAACCGTAAAAATCGGTGGCAAGAGCGTAAAGCTCTATTCCGGGTGGAGTAAGGCCAAGAGCGTGACCACCAAGAAGTAAGTTTATTTTGGATAGAGAGAACCGTAGGGCGGGGGCTTGCTCCCGCCGAACAATCCCTCCGTCAACGCCTTGCGGCGTTGCCACCACCTAACCGGTGCCCGTCCCCTCTGTCGCTGCGCGACATCTCCCCGCACAGCGGGGAGTCACCCTTTACACAAGGGAGGCTGATTATACACAAAAAGGCTCCCCTTATTGTAAGGGGAGCTGTCGCATTTATGCGACTGAGGGGATAAAAGCGGGCAGATACGATCCGCCCCTGCCGGTTTAATCGCATTTTCATAAAATAAACAAGCACCCACATTCGTAAAGAATGTGGGTGCTTTGTCGTTCTATCTGCTAAGCTGCACTAAATCTCGATGAATTCGTTAAACACGGCGGTCATTTTTTTGCTGACCTCCAGGTCGGTGTGCAGGCTGCCAAAGTACCAGTGCATATACTCCACCTGCTTCATCAGCTCTTGCAAGTAGGTGTTCAGCGGGGTAATGTGCACGCCTTTGTTGGTGTGCAGCTTTAAGAAGTCCTTGGCAATGGCCGGAGCCTCGTAGGTGAGCACATAGTTGACGGCGTACTTATACTCTCGCAGGTTGTCTTGGCCGTTTTTCAGGTCCTCGGCGGTGGGCAGCTCCGCTTTCCACCAGCTGACCCCGTCCTCTCGCATATCTTTGTCCTCGCTTTCGCCGCCGCCCATCACAAAGAAGGTCTTGTTCTCAAACATAAACATCTCGCCCCGCATTAGGTGGTAAATGTTGTCGGCGATCTTGTGGGTGTTGCCGCCTTTCCAGCGGTAGGGGTTATAGCTGTCCAGCATATCAAAATTCTCATGCGCGCCGTCTAAAAAGCAGATGGTGTACTTGCGCTTTTTCAGCCACTCCAGGTTGCGCTTTTCCTTGGGGTCGTTGGGGTTCCAAAGAAAGCCAAAGTCGCCGCAGACGATGACAATATCTTTCTCCCCCAGGCGCTTGAGTTTAGGGTCTTTGAAGTGGGACAGATCCCCGTGGGTGTCGCCGGTAATGTAAATCATAATTCACTCCGAAAAATTCAAAAAGTTTTTACGCATTTGGGCTTTTCAATTGGGCCCAAAGATGATAGACTAAGTATTATAATATCTTTAATTGGTTCAGGTGTCAAGTTCCATGAAAAAAACTGTCTCTTTCTTTTTATCTTTCGTTTTGCTGCTGTCCGCCGTGTTCTGCGTGCCGGGCTTTTCTGCCTCTGCCGCAGTGTATAAGCCGGACCGCAAGCTGTATTCCCAGGCCTATATGCTCCTTAGCCTGGATGATCCGTCCTTCCCTGTGGTGGCGGAGAAAAATGAAGACAAGCGGATGTACCCGGCTTCTCTGACCAAGATCGTCACCACCATGGTGGTGCTGAATAAAGTGAAGGACCTGAGCCAAAAGACCAAGGTGAGCCAAAGTGCCTATGACGCCGTGCTGGGCACCGGAGCACAGACGGCCGGGCTGAAAGTGGGGGAGAGCCTGACCATTGAACAGCTGCTATATCTTACTATGGTCCATTCTGCCTGTGACGCCTGCCAGGTGCTGGCGGAGTTTGTTTCCGGTTCTACGGACGCCTTTGTGGCGGAGATGAATAGCTGGGTTCAGTCCCTGGGGTGCAAGAACACCCATTTTGTGAACCCGGACGGCCTCCACGACCCCAACCACTATTCCACCGCTGCCGATCTGGCGAAGATCACCTTAAAGGCGCTGCAAAATGACACCTTTGAGAGAATCAGCACCACCGTGCAGTACAAGTATAAGAATACCACCTTTACCCACACCAACTTAATGCTGCAAAGCGGCTATGTGTCTTACTATTACGAGTACGCCAGCGGTATTAAGACCGGCTCCACCGAGGAGGCGGGCTACTGCGTGATCACTAAGGCATCCAAGGACGGCTACAACTATTTGGCGGTGGTGCTTGGCGCGCCGGTGATCGATTATAACAGCGACGGCTATGTGGAGAAATGCTCGTTTATTGACGCTGCGTCCCTGTTTGACTGGGCCTTTGACTCGCTGAAATATACCACCCTGGTCAGCGAGAGCGATGTGATCGACGAGGTGCCGGTAGAGAACGGCAAGGACGCGGACGCGGTGCAGCTGGTGGCAGCGAAAGATGTAAACACCATCGTGCCCGCCGGACTGGATAAATCCGCCGTGATTATTCGGGCGGTGGATAAGCCGGAGAGCGTGCAAGCCCCGGTGGAAAAAGGACAGAAGATCTGCAAGGCGGAGATCGTCTACGCAGACCAGGTGGTGGCAACGGTGCAGCTGGTGGCTGCCAATCGGGTGGAACTGTCCACATTCTTAAAGATTTTGAACGCGGTCAAAGCGTTCTTTTCCCTAACTGTGGTGCGGATCGTGCTGGGCGCCGCGGTGCTGTTTGTGCTGGTGTACCTGTATCTGTTTATCCGCAATGCGCGCCGCAAGAGCAAGCGCAGGGCAGAGAAAATGCGCCAGTACGAGGAAATGCAGACCTCCGGCAATCGGGATCAGGACGGCCCGCCGGACCTGCCGCCCCCGGTGCATAGATAAAGAAAATACGGCGTAGCCATACGCAACATACCCGGCGCAGTTTCTCACTTGTGCCGGGTTTTTTAGAAAGGGTAAGCATGAAAATCATCGTTTATACGCCCAAATACCGTGATGATCTGATCTTTATGGTGTTGGCAGCCAAGGACGCTTTAGGCCGGGTGCCTACGCTCAATGGGGACCTTTTGGATCTGGACGGGGCTTATTTTAGCAAGGGTGACTGCTTTTGGATCATGCTGGACGAGCGGGACCGGGTGGTCGGCTCAGTGGGGTGCAATTTGCTGCCTGACGGCGAGGCGGTGATCCACCGCTTGTATGTGAAAGCCGATTTGAAGCGTCGGGGCCTTGGCTCCCAGCTTTTGCAGGTGGCAGAGGACTTTGCCAAAGCCCACGGCAGAACGGTGATGAAGCTGCACTTGGGCGAGAAAAACAGCTATTTTGAGTCCCGCTATTTTTATCCCAAGCATGGTTATGTGGAATACCGACCGGACTATATGCGCAAGACCCTTTAAGCCCGGCCATGCGATCGTAGGGCGGGGGCTTGCTCCCGCCGCAAGGATTTTATAGAAAGGGGAATGAAGATGGAAGGAAAACGCAAACGCATTTACCGCCTGGTGGCGGTGTGCCTGGCGCTGCTGGTGGCTTTTACCGGGCTGCTGACTGTGCAGGCGGCAGGGGTGGCTAAGCCCACCAAGCTCAGCGCCAAGGTCAATGATAATGTATCTATTACCCTGCAATGGACGGCAGCTAAGAAAGTCAGCGGCTACCAGGTGTATACCGCCGGGTCCAAAAGCGGCAAATATACCCTGTTGGCAACCACTTCTGCGACCAAGTACACCCACAGCAATTTGAAAGGCGGCAAGACCTATTATTACAAGGTGCGCGCTTATAAAACTGTGAAGAAAAAGAAGCAGTATTCCGGCTACACGGCGGTGGTGCAGGCCACGGCGGTGCAGTACGCTGCCCAAAAGAGCCTGCAAAGCCTGAACAGCAAGGTGGACGGTATGATCCGCCGGGTGACGGCGCTGGAACAGAGCAAGACCGTGGGCGATCTGCAACAAACGGTGCTTCGCCAAGGGCAGCTGCTGGCCAATCAGCAAAGCGCGCTGGAGACCTTGCAGCAGACCGTTGCCACCCAGGACGACAGCTTGCAGTCTTTGCAGCAAACGGTGACCGCCCAGTCCCAAAAAATTACAGATTTGGAGCAGCAGGTGCAGGCGCTTTCCGGCGCAAAAGCCTACTGGCAGGGCAAAAAGTGGGTGGCCTTTGGCGACAGTATCAGCGCCGGCTTTCAGCTGGACGATCCGGATGCCCAGCTGTACTCTCAGCTGATCGCCAAGGATTTAGGCTTGCAGCTGGTCAGCGGCAGCATGCACGCCATGAACAGCATGGGTTATACGGTGACTGCAGGTACCGCAGTCGGCCAGCACAGCATGCCGGCTTATGTGAATGCAGACAAGAATGAAGACGCGGATTTGGTTACCATTTTTGCCGGCACCAATGATTTCGGTCGTTCGGTGGCTATGCCATTGGGCACCATGGCAGACGACGCCAACACGGAGAGCTTTTACGGCCGGTTAAAGTTAACATGCGATTTGCTTTGCGCCAAGTACCCGAATGCGCTGGTGATTCTGGTCACCCCGCTGCCCCGCCACGATTGCGAGGATGGTACCAAGGGCACCGTAGAACCGACCAAAACCTTAGTTGATTATGCAGACGCCATTCGCCAGGTGGCGGCGCTGTACAGTTTCCCGGTGCTGGATTTGACCCGGGAGAGTGGCATGCAGATGCGCAGCAAAGCGTTTCGCACCGCCTATATGGCAGATAACATTCACCCCAACGCTGCCGGTCATGCCAAATTTATCGCCCCGGCGCTGGAGCGCTTTATCCTCCAGCATACCCCGGTAATGTGAGAAAAGGTTGTTTCGTTTTTGATCTCCGCAGTCAGCTGCGCTGACAGCTCCCCTTTATTGCATAAAAGGGGAGCCAAGTTTTACAATTTTGCCTCCCTTGTGTAAACGGTGGGCGGGATTGTCCTGTCCAATAGCCCTCAACATACAAAAAAGAGTTCTCCAATCAAAGGGAACTCTTTTTTATATTTGCTATTCGGTGTTAGCCCTCGTATTCGTCCTCGTTCTCCCAGTTGTGCCAAATGTTTTGCACATCGTCGTTGTCTTCGAACATCTCGATCATCCGGGCCATCTTCATCATATCGTCCTGGCTTTCCAGGCGGGTGTAGGTGGTAGGGATATACGCCGGCTCAGAGGAAAGGATCTTGTAGCCCTTGCCCTCCAGCTCGTCCCGCACGGCACCCACATCGTTGGGCTCGGTGCGAATTTCAAAAATATCCGTATCATCAGTCAAGAAATCGGCAGCGCCTGCCTCCAGTGCGTCCTCCATCAGCTGGTCCTCGTCCACATCCTCGCGCTCAATGACGATGACTCCCTGGCGGTTGAACATAAAGGTCACGGAACCCTGGGTGCCCATATTGCCGCCGGCCTTGTCAAAGTAATGGCGAACCTCACCGGCGGTGCGGTTGCGGTTGTCGGTCAGGGCCTCTACCACCACGGCCACGCCGCTGGGACCGTAGCCCTCATAAATGATCTCCTCATAGTTGGCGGTGTCCGTCTCGCCGGCCGCCTTCTTGAGCATACGATCAATATTGTCGCCGGGCACATTATTCTGCTTGGCCTTGGCGATAATGTCCTTTAACTTGGTGTTTACACTGGGGTCCGGGCCGCCCTGCTTTACGGCAACGGCCAGTTCGCGCCCGATCTTGGTAAAGACCTTGGCTCTGGCGGCGTCGTTGGCGCCCTTTTTGCGCTTAATGGTGCTCCATTTGGAATGTCCGCTCATCCAATCACTCCTTCAGTCTTAGTCTAAAATACCCGTCAATTTTACCACAAAGCCCCGCCAATATCAAGTGCAAAATCCGCATTCAGCCGCCGAGCGGGTTACTTCCCGGTCAAAATCGCAACTTTCTGTTGTATATGCTGCTAAAATATGGTATGATAATGCGTATAAGTTCTAAGCAAAAACAAAGAACGGAGGACGATTTTATGTATTCGGATTACTATGATTCCATTGCCCAGGTGGCAGGTGCGGACCCGGAAGTTGCTGCGGCAATGAATCAGGAGCTGCAACGCCAGCGGGATAATATTGAGCTGATCGCATCGGAGAACCTGGTGTCTCCTGCTGTGATGGCGGCCATGGGCTCTGTGCTCACCAACAAATATGCCGAAGGTCTGCCCGGCAAGCGCTACTACGGCGGCTGCCAGTATGTGGATGTGGTGGAGAAGATCGCCATTGAGCGCGCCTGCAAACTGTTTGGTGCCAAGTATGCCAATGTGCAGCCCCACTCCGGTGCCCAGGCCAACACGGCTGTCTATTTTGCTTTGCTGAAGCCGGGTGACACGGTGATGGGTATGGCGCTGGACAACGGCGGCCACCTGACACACGGCTCTCCCGTGAACATCAGCGGCAAGTACTTTAACTTTGTGCCCTACGGCGTCAATGACGAGGGCTTTATTGACTATGCGGCATTTGCCAAGCAGGTGAATAAAGTGAAGCCCAAGTTGATTGTGGCCGGTGCCTCTGCCTATCCTCGGGAGATTGACTTCCAGACTATGGCGGATATTGCCCATGCCAACGGCGCTATGTTCATGGTGGATATGGCCCACATTGCCGGCTTGGTGGCAGCGGGTCTGCACCAAAGCCCGGTGCCTTGCGCCGATGTGGTGACGACCACTACCCATAAGACCCTGCGCGGTCCTCGGGGCGGCCTGATCCTGTGCAACAATCCCTATTTGATCAAAAAGCTGAATTCCGCCGTGTTCCCCGGTACCCAGGGCGGCCCGCTGATGCACATTATTGCCGCCAAGGCCGTGTGCTTTGGCGAGGCGCTGAAGCCGGAATTCAAAGCCTACCAGCAGCGGGTGATCGACAACGCCAAAGCACTGGCGAAGGGACTTACCGACCGTGGGCTGAACCTGGTGTCCGGCGGCACGGACAACCACCTGTGTCTGCTGAGCCTGATTGGCACCGATGTGACCGGCAAGGAGCTGGAGCACCGGCTGGATGAGGTGCATATCACCCTGAACAAGAACACCGTGCCCAACGAGCCCCTGTCTCCCTTTATCACCTCCGGTGTGCGGATCGGTACCCCGGCAGCCACCACTCGTGGACTGAATACGGAGGATATGGACAAGATCGCCGAGTATATTTACCTGGCCATCACGGACTTTGACAATCAAAAAGAGAACATTGCAGCGGGCGTGGCAGAAATCTGCAAAAAATACCCGCTCTATGCGTAAAATTTTATGAAAATTCTGTTTGTTTATCTGTTTCAGGCGCTGCTGCAGCTGATTTATCTGCCCTTAAAGGCGTTTTGTAAGGTGCAGGATCAGGTGGTCTATCTCTCTCGCCAAAGCAACGAGAAGAGTCTGGATATGCAGCTGCTGGAACAGGCCATAGAGGAGAAAGCTCCCGGCACCCGCCAGGTGTTTCGGCTGCAAATGATGGAGGACGGCTTTGCCGGCAAGCTTCGCTATTTCGGCCATTTGGTGGGGGATATGAAAGCCCTGGCTTCCTCCAAAGTGGTGATCGTAGACACTTACTCCATCGCTGTGTCCTGCCTGCGGCATAAAGACGGCGTGCAGGTGGTGCAGATGTGGCACGCACTGGGGGCCGTTAAGAAATTCGGCTTGCAATCCCTGGGCACCAAGGAGGGGCGGGACGCCCGCTTGAGCCACGCCATGCACATGCACCGAGGCTACGACTATGTGTTGTGCCCCTCGGCAGCCACCGCTCGATTTTATATGGAAGCCTTTGGCTGCCCGGCAGAGAAGATCAAAATTTGCTCCCTGCCTCGGGTGGACGATATTGTGACTCCCAAAGAGGGGCTGGCGCAGCGCTTTTATGCAGAGAACCCGGGTCTCAGTGACCGACGGTTGGTGCTGTATCTGCCCACTTTCCGAGATCGTGAGGCCTATGTGGCCCAGGAGCTGAAATTGGCCTTTGCGGAGCAGGAGACCTACCGGTTGGTGGTGCGTACCCACCCATTGAGCAAGGTAAAGCCGGATCCGGAATTCAGTATCCACGGCGACTACTCCACCTATGAATTGATGCAACTGGCAGACGCCATCGTGACGGACTATTCCGCCTGCGCTTTTGAGGCATCTCTCTTAATGAAACCCCTGTATTTCTTTGTGCCGGATTATGATCTGTATATGCGGGATCGGGGGCTGAATGTGGACTTGCGGCAGGAGATGCCTGCTGCCACCTTTACGGACGCGGATGCGCTGGCAGACAGCCTGCGCGCG
>ERZ827043.3901-NODE-3901-length-10154-cov-3.771661_pt1 | contig 10154 bp, 9 predicted proteins | sample MGYA00519923_ERZ827043 | MGnify/ENA primary metagenome ERZ827043 (study PRJEB31778, sample SAMEA3449251) | human gut metagenome | biome: human gut; feature: human-associated habitat; material: faeces | place: United Kingdom | collected 2010/2012 ...
AACGGAAAGTACGTTCTGAAGAAGGCGCTGGACGAGACGAAGGATCAGAGCTACGTGCTTGCCTGGCTCAAGCAGGAGCAGCTCGCGCACACGCGCTTTCCGCTCGGCGGCCTGCACAAGACCGAGGCGCGTGAAATCGCCGAGGCGCACGGCTTTTGCAACGCACACAAGCACGACAGTCAGGACATCTGCTTCGTGCCGGACGGGGACTATGCCGCCGCGGTCGAGCGGCTGACAGGCGCGCACAGCGCGCCCGGCCGCTTTGTGGACACGCAGGGCAAGGTGCTCGGCACGCACCGCGGCATCATCCACTATACGATCGGCCAGCGCCGTGGGCTTGGCATCGCGGCTGAGGCACCGCTGTACGTCTGCGGCATCGACGTGCCGAACAATGAGGTCGTGCTCGGCCGCAATGAAGAACTGTTTTCGACCGAGCTGGACGCGAGCGGCTGCAACTGGATCTCCGGCGACGTGCCGGGCGCGCCCCTGCGCGTGACGGCCCGCATCCGCTACCGGCAGCCGGAGCAGCCGTGCACCGTCACGGCCACGGGTCCGGACACGGTGCACGTGTCGTTCGAGACTCCGCAGCGCGCCATCACGCGCGGCCAGGCCGTCGTGTTCTACGACGGGGACACGGTGCTCGGCGGCGGCACGATCGACTGAACCGTGATTTTTGGAAGGGAGGCGCGGCCATGTCCGTGACGCTCTATCTTGCGATCCCCTGTTATAACGAGGAGGCGGTCCTGCCGGAGACGGCGCGCCGCCTGCGGGAGAAATTCACTGCCCTGCGCGCTGCCGGGACGATCGGCCCCATGAGCCGCATCTGCTTCATCGACGACGGCTCGAAGGACGCCACCTGGCAGCTCATTTCCGACCTGCACGCGCGCGACCCGGTCTTTTCCGGTATCCGCCTGTCGCGCAACCGCGGCCACCAGAACGCGCTGCTGTGCGGCCTGATGACGCTGCGGGACCGCGCCGACTGCGTCATCTCCATGGACGCCGACCTGCAGGACGACATTGATGCCATCGATGCCATGCTCGCAGCCTTTCAGAACGGGAATGATATCGTCTACGGCGTGCGCGCCAGCCGGAAGCAGGACTCTGCCTTCAAGCGCGCCACCGCGCAGGGGTATTACCGCCTGCTGTGCGCACTCGGCGCGGACGTGGTGTATAATCACGCCGACTACCGGCTCATGAGCCGCCGCGCACTCGACGCACTCGCGGAATACAAAGAAGTGAACCTGTTCCTGCGCGGGCTCGTGCCGCTCGTGGGCTACCCGAGCACGGTCGTGTATTATGAGCGCGGCAGGCGCTTTGCGGGCAAGAGCAAGTATCCGCTGCGCAAGATGCTCTCATTCGCGTGGGAGGGCGTGTCGTCGCTGACGGTCTCGCCGCTGCGGCTCATCACGCGCATCGGCATCGTGATGTTCCTCGTCAGCATCGCCATGCTCATCTATTTTCTCGTGCGCTATTTTACCGGCCACACCGTCGCCGGCTGGTCGAGCCTCGCCGTGTCCATCTGGGCCATCGGCGGGCTGCAACTGCTGGCCATCGGCGTGGTAGGGGAGTATATCGGCAAGATCTATCTTGAGACGAAGGCGCGCCCGCGCTACCGCATCGAGACGGAGCTCGATGACCGGGAGGCGGAGCTTTGAAACGCCTGCGTACGCTCTTTGACGCGAAGCTGTGGAAGTTTCTGCTCGTCGGCGTGGTCAACACGCTCGTCGGCATGGGCATTATGTTCGGGCTGTATAATGTTGCCGGCTGCTCCTACTGGGTGTCCTCGGCGGCGAACTATGTGCTCACGAGCATTTTGAGCTTTTTCCTCAATAAGCACTTCACGTTTCAGAGCCGGGGGCGCGGCGCGGGGCAGGCAGTGCGCTTCGCGGCGAACATCGCCGTTTGCTATCTCATCGCTTACGGCATTGCCAAGCCGCTGTGCCTGCGTCTGCTTTCCGGCGCTGCGGTGAGCACGCGCGACAATGCGGCCATGCTTGTTGGCATGGTGCTCTTCACCGGCCTGAACTATTTCGGCCAGCGCTTTTTCGCCTTCCGCAGTCCGAAAACCGAAGAAAACTGAGACCCATTCCCGGATGTGTGTACATCCGGGAATTCTTTTTGAGAAAATGCAAATATCCTATTGACAAACGGGCGGAGAAATGGTTATATAAACACATGAACAATCATTCATGTGTTCAAACGAAAGCGAGGAGATCTCATGGCAGAACCGAAAACCGACTGCGCACCGGCGTGCGAATATCTCAACGTGCACGAGGACGCGGTGGCGCAGGTGCTCGCGGCCCTGCCGGACGACGAGACGCTCTACGATCTGTCAGAGCTGTTTCGCGTTTTTGGCGATTCGACGCGCATCAAGATCCTCTATGTGCTCTTTGAGAGCGAGCTGTGCGTGTGCGACATTGCGCGGCTGCTGAATCTGACGCAGTCGGCGGTCAGCCACCAGCTGCGCATTTTGAAGGCGTCGAACCTTGTCCGCTTCCGGCGGGAGGGCAAGACCGTGTTCTATTCCCTGGATGACGATCACGTCCGGTCCGTGCTGGCCCTCGGCATGGAGCATGTGCTGGAAAAATGATGGCATGGCCATCTTTTCAAATAACATTCAATGACAGATGAAGGAGCGTACATCATCATGGAAAAGACCTATAAAATCGAAGTAGACTGCGCCAACTGCGCGGCGACCATCGAGCGGCACGTGGCAAAGCTCAAGTGTGTCAAGGAAGTCACCGTGAGCTACATGGCACAGAAAATGCTGGTGGAATATGCCCCCGGCGTGGACGAAGCCGAGGCCAAAGCGGAGATCCTCAAGACCGCGCTCAAGGTCGAGCCGGACTTCCGCTTTGAGGACTGAGTCTCATGTCGCGCGAACAGAAAAGGTCGCTGCTGCTTATAGCAGCAGCGGCCGTGCTGCTCATTGGGCTGCACTTTGTGCCGGTCACGGGCTGGCTCAAGCTCGTGCTGTACCTCGTCCCGTATCTGCTCGTCGGCGGCGAGACGCTCGTCGATGCCTGCAAGGGCATTTATAACCGCCAGCCGTTCGATGAGAACCTGCTCATGGCTGTGGCTACCATCGGCGCGATGGTGCTCGGGGACTATCCCGAGGCCGTGTCCGTCATGCTGTTTTACCAGATCGGCGAGCTGTTTGAGAGCTACGCCGTCGGCCGCAGCCGCAAAAACATCGGCGACCTGATGGACATCCGCCCGGACTACGCCAATGTCGAGACGGCGGACGGCGTCACGCGGGTGAAGCCCGAGCAGGTCGCAGTCGGCGATACGATCGTCGTCAAGCCAGGCGAGCGTGTCCCGCTCGACGGTACGGTGCTCACGGGTACGTCGGCGCTGAATATGAGCGCCCTGACCGGCGAGAGCGCCCCCGTGGACGTCACGGAGGGCAGCGCCGTCGTCAGCGGCAGCGTGAACCTGTCGGGTGTGCTGCGCCTGCGCGTGGAGAAGGTGTATGCCGAGTCCACGGTCGCGCGCATCCTCGAGCTCGTGGAAAATTCCTCGCTCAAGAAGGCGCATACCGAGCGCTTCATTACAAAGTTTGCCCGCGTCTACACGCCGTCCGTGTGCGGCGCGGCGCTCGCGCTGGCGATCCTGCCGCCAGTCGTGCGGCTCATCATGGGCATCCCGGCCGACTGGGGCGAGTGGATCTACCGCGCGCTGACGTTCCTGGTCATCAGCTGCCCGTGCGCGCTCGTGATCTCGATCCCGCTGTCGTTCTTCGGCGGTATCGGCGGCGCGTCCGCCCGCGGCATCCTCATCAAGGGCTCCAGCTATCTGGAGATGCTGGCCAAGACCGACCGTGTCGTCTTTGACAAGACCGGCACGCTCACGCGCGGCACGTTCGCCGTCACGGCGGTGCACCCCGCGCAGCCGGAGCTGTCCGAGCAGGCGCTGCTGCAGCTTGCGGCAGCGGCGGAGCAATTCTCCGACCATCCGGTCAGCCAGAGCCTGCGCCGCGCGGCCGGTGAGCTGCCGGCCGACCTGGTCACGACGGATGCCAAGGAGCTTGCCGGTCACGGTGTGACTGCGCAGGTCGACGGCCGGGCCGTTGCCGCCGGCAACACGAAGCTGATGGATACCCTCGGCCTGACGGTGCCCGCGGTCGATGAGACCGGCACGGTCATCCACGTCGCGGCCGACGGCGCGTATCTCGGCTACATCGTCATCTCCGACGAGCCGAAGGCCGGCTCGCGTGAGGCGGTGGCCCGTCTGCGGGCGGACGGTGTGCGCGTCGTCATGCTCACCGGCGACCGCAAGAGCGCGGCTGACGCCGTGGCGGAGGAGCTGGGCATCGCGGAGGTGCACAGCGAGCTGCTGCCGGAGGATAAGGTCACGCAGGTCGAGCGGCTGCTCGGCGAGGGCGCACCCGGGAAATATCTCGCCTTCGTCGGCGACGGCATCAACGATGCGCCGGTGCTCGCGCGCGCCGATCTCGGCGCCGCCATGGGCGGCATCGGCTCGGATGCGGCCATCGAGGCGGCGGACATCGTGCTCATGGACGACGATCCGCGCAAGCTCTCGTTGGCCATGCGCATCTCGCGCAAGACCATGCGCCTCGTCTGGCAGAACATCGTCTTTGCGCTGGCCGTCAAGGCTGTCTGCCTTGTGCTCGGTGCGCTCGGCATTGCGAACATGTGGGTCGCCATCTTCGCCGACGTCGGCGTCATGGTCCTGTGCGTGCTCAATGCCGCCCGCGCGCTCAATACGAAGCACCTGTAATTCCGATCTCTGCATGAAAAAAGACCGCCGATCGGCGGTCTTTTTTCATGCCTTTTTCATGTGCACCGGCGGAAGCTGCTGTCCGTGAGGATGCGCGCACAGATCAGCCCCAGCGGCAGGGAAATGACGATCAGCAGCGAGGCAACGAGCCACGATGCGCTGTCGCTCAGGTTCATCGTGCCCAGATCGTACACGGCGCGGTAGAAATACAGCCCCGGCACCATGATGACGATCGACGGCACGGTGATCGTGATGCGCGGGTAGCCCGAGCGCTGCTTATATACGGACGCGAGCAGGCCCGCTGTCAGCGCGCCGAAAAACGCGGCCGCCGCCGGCGGGAAGCCGGCCAGGCTGACGAGTTCGAGCCGCAGCGTGTTCGACAGCGCGCCGATCACAGCGGCGACGGACGCGAGCTTCACGGGACTGTTGAACATCAGCGAGAAGCCGAACACACCGCAGAAGCTCATGGCCAGCCGCAGCAAAATCCGCGCCCAGACGGGCAGCCCCAGCGGTAGGAAATCCATCGGCTGCAGCCGCAGCAGCAGCGCCATGAGCCAGGCGGTCAATGTTGCCACGACGACGATCATGATCGCGTAGGCCAGCCGTTCGAACCCGGAGCGCATATCTTGCTTTGCCATGTCGATGCCGCTCGTGATGAACGGGAAGCCCGGGATGATGAACAGCATCGCGCAGATATACCCCGCCTGATGCTGTGGGTCGATGGGGAAGAGCAGCGACGCCAGCCGGAACAGCCCGGCATAGACCAGACACGCCGCCGCGACGGACAGGGCGATGCAGCCAAACAGCGTCAGGTGCCGCTGCGTCAGCCGAGCGCGCACATACTGCCCGACGCCCGCGCCCAGAAAGGCCAGCAGCATCTCGATCGGCCCGCCGCCGAGCAGAAACGTGAACCCGCCGCAGGCAAGCGCGGCTGCCAGTCCCAACTGCAGCGGGGTATAGCTGCCGCCTGTCTGCGCGATCTTGTCCAGCTTGGTGTGCAGGTCGTCCGCGGTCATGTACACGCCGTCGAGCGGGAAGCGCTTGACAAAGCGCTCGAGCTGGTCGAGCTTCGCGGTGTTGACGCCGGTTGCCGTCAGCGTCAGCGTCTGCGAGAAGCTGTTCTCACCGTCGGAGCAGGTGTACTCGATGGACAGCAGCCCGATGTCGGCGGCGCACACGAGGCCGAGCGCCTCGGCAATCTCGTTCATGGAGCTGCGCACACGCCATGCGCCGGTGCCGCACGAGAGCAGCAGCAGCCCGACCCGGCCGACGACGCCGGCCCGGATGGGCAGCGGCGCCTGCGAGACGGGCAGCTCTTTCTGGTCGCGGATGGGGTCGTGCCACGGGATCTGCATATGGTTTGGTTTGATGATCGGATGATGCAACGTATCTCACGCCTTTTTTGAAAATTCGGACTGTATTGTAATCTTGTACGCGCCGGAAGTCAAGAGCGGACAATCAGACGGCCTGTCAAATGACAGGCCGTCTCACGATATAAATTTAGAAAATATCGCCGTCGTGGGTGTCCACGTAAAACGAATACGGCTTCCCGTTCGCCGTGAAGGTGATGTGGTAGGCGTCGCGGCCGCCCACATGCACGCGCTGGACGTCGACATCGCGGATCTCCGGCAGCGAGATGCCCAGCTCCTGCAGCACCCGGCGCAGGGCCTCGGATATGCTGATCTCCGAATCCGTGGGGTCGGTCGGATCGTCCGGGGTATCCGGTCCTGCCGGAATTGCCGGGAGATCCGGCATCTGTGCAGGAGGCGTCGGGCGCTGCACATCGAGAATCTCACCGGTGCGCGCGGCAATCGTGTAGCAATACTCTCCGCCGGTCGCCGCAAAGCGGACACGGTAGGCGAGCTGACCGCCGTACTGCGTCAGCGCCTGCGTGCAGTCGGCCGGATCGACCGCCGCGTCGCCACCCGCAATCGCGCGCACGTCGTCCTCGCTTCGGTATCCGTCGCGGCTGACGGTGCCGTAGAGCTGCGCCGCTTCAAACGTGACATCATACGTTTCGGCCAGCACGAGCAGATCCTGCACCGGCAGGGCGCTGAGCGCCTGCGCCGTGTCGAGCTGCGTCTGCAGGGCGATCGTCTCGGCCAGCGCCGCCTTGCCGGGCGACACCTGCCAGGTGTCGGCGTCTATGCGCGTCTGCTCAGCGTCCGCTGCCTGCTGGCAGAGCACGGCGGCGGAAAACTGCCGCTGCTGCGCAGACGCCTGCGCCGCGTCATAGACGGCCCTGCCGAGCTTCTGTGCCCGCGCGGCGGAAGCGCCCTCGACCGTCACGAGCAGCGTGTTGTCTGCGTCCGTGAGGTAGTCTGCGTCCGCGAGCGCATCCGTGAGCGTGCCGAGCGCGTCCTGCGTGCGCGCGCCCGCCAAATCGACATCTGCGAGCAGGGCGGCGGCGTCCGCGTTGCCGGTGTCCATGGCCTTGACGCGGCCGAGGCGGTTGACCGTCAGCGTGACGCTGGGGTTGATGTCGACGATGATGGTGCAGACGTTTTTGTCAAGCGCGCGGTAGCCGAAGATGCCGCCGAGCAGCAGCACGAACACGGCGGCTGCGGCGAGCGGCTTCCACACCGGGCGGCGGGGCGCCGGCATCGGCACCGGCTGCTGCGCGTGCTCCTGCGGCTGCGCATCGCAGGCGGCGAGCAGATCTTCCAGCCGGTCGGGCGCGAGGTCGGCCATTTCATCGCGCAGACGTGTTTTGATCTCTTCCGGTTTCATGACGGCTCTCTCACCAGCCTTTCCAGCTTCTTCAGGCTGCGGCGGTACTTGCTCAGTATCGTCGGCAGCGGCATTTCCAGCAGCTCCGCGATCTCGCGGTGCTTGAGTCCCGTGACGACGTGCAAAACGACGATCTCGCGCTCGTCCTGCGCAAGCTGCGCGAGTATGGCCTGCGTCACGATCCGGTTTTCGCAGTCCCGGAATGCGTCACGGGGATCGACTTTGTCCGCGGCGTCCTCGAGCGGGATGCCGGCGCGCTGCCCCTCGCGCAGGCGGGCGAGCGCGGTGTATTTTGTGATGCCCAGGATCCAGGTCAGCGCGTTTTTGCTGCTGGGGCGGTAGGTGGGCGCGCTCTTCCAGACCTGCAGGAATGTCTCCTGCATCACGTCCTCGGCAGCGAAACTGTCGCGCAGGATGGACAGGGCAAAGCAGTAGACGGGATTTTTTGCCTGCGCATACAGCTCGGCCAGCGCGGCTTTGTCTCCGGCGGCGATGCGCACGAGCAACTGCTCGCTGACCGCCGGATGGGTGATGTTGCTCATAGCGGGGACCTCTTTTTTCGCAAAGTGGACCTATCTGTCACCAGCATAACACACCTGCATACCATATTGCAAATCCGGCGGCAAAATATTGCACGAAATTGCGAGAATGGAAATTTTAAGGCCTCGTTTTCCTGCGTTTAAAATTTTTTTCAAATTGCCTGCAATATTTTTGCCATGGAAACGCAATACAGGGAAAAGAAGTTTTGTCCAGAAGCGGGCACATCACGAGCTTCTGTTCAAAAACTTTGCGGCGGAGCTTTTGGGCATGCCGCTGCACATTCATTGGAGCGGGACTCCAAGCAGGGGGTATCAGTATGTATGCGCTTTCTTATGACATGCAGGTAAAACCGCGCCCGTCCGAGGGCAAACCGTGGCTGAAATATTTCAGCCCGGAGGCCGTGGCTGCGCCACTGCCGCAGGACACGCTCTACGGCTATCTCGTGGCGCAAAACGGCGCGTATCCGGACAATGCCGCGCTCAACTACTACGGCAACCGCATTCCGTTCGGCCGCGCGCTGCGCGAGATCGACCGCACGGCGGACGCCTATCAGGCGCTCGGCGTGCAGCCGGGAGAGATCGTGACGTGCTGCTCGCTGGCGATCCCGGAGACGGTCTATTCGCTCTACGGGCTCAATAAGATCGGCGGCGTATCGAACATGATCGACCCGCGCGCGAGCAGCGAGGGCATCCGCAATTTCGTGGCCGAGACCGGCTCGCGCGTGCTGGTGATTCTCGACGCGATCCTGGAAAAGAATCTGGACATGCTGCCGGAGCTGGACGTGGACACGATCATCGTCCAGACGGCGGAGCGGTCGCTGCCGCCGATGGTGCGGCTGCTCAAGCGGCTCAAGGACGGCGCGGTCCGTCTGCCGGCGGACAAACGCATCGTCTATTGGGACGATTTTCTGCGCGCGGGCGCGGGAGCGAATGCCCGGCCCGTGCCGTACCGGGAGAACATGCTCGCCGTCATCAACCACACCGGCGGCACGACCGGCGTGCCCAAGGGGGTCATGCTCGCGAACGATGGCATGAACGCCATGAGCGTGAACTTCGGTCTCTCGGGCGTCAATTACAGCCGCGACAACCGCTTTCTCGATATCATCCCGCCGTTTGCCTCCTATGGCGTCGTGTGCAGCCTGCACGTGCCGTTTTCGCTTGGGCTGGAGGTCGTGCTCATTCCGCTGTTCGACCCGGAGAAATTCGCGGACATGGTCCGGCGCTACCGCCCGACGCACACGCTGGCTGTCCCGTCGCACTACGAGCGGCTGATGAACGACGCGCGGATCCAAAAAATGGACCTGTCGTTTTTCGAGACGGCCGGTTCCGGCGGCGACACGATGAACGCCGGGCTGGAGGACAAGCTCAACGGCTTTCTGCACGGCCGCGGCTGCCGCTATCCGCTCTCGCAGGGCTACGGCATGAGCGAGGTCAGCGCCGCCGCCTGCTGCAACTTCAATAACGTGCACAAAAACGGCTCGGTCGGCATCCCGCTGCTGAAAACCACCGTGTCCGTGTTCCGGCCGGATTCGTTCGAGGAGCTGGGCTATGACGAGATGGGCGAGATCTGCATCACCGGCCCGACGATGATGCTCGGTTATCTCAATAACCCCGAGGAGACGGCCCGCGTCATGCGCCGCCACCCGGACGGCACGGTCTGGATCCACAGCGGCGACCTCGGCTATATGGACGCGGACGGCTTCGTCTACATCAAGGGCCGCATGAAGCGCATCATCATCCGCCACGACGGGCACAAGGTGTTCCCGACACAGCTCGAGGGCATCATCGGCGGCTGCGGCAAGGTGGAGGCGTGCGCGGTCGTTGCCGTGCGTGACCGGGAGCGGGCGCAGGGCAAGCTGCCCATGGCGTTCGTAAAGCTCAGAGATTCGATCCCGCGCGAGCGGTTCCAGGCTATCCGGGATGAGATCCTGGCGCTGTGCAACGCGCAGCTCCCGCTCAAGGACCGGCTGTATGATCTGGCCTTCGTGCCGGCGCTGCCGCACACGGCCGTCGGCAAGATCGACTACCGCCGGTTGGAGGACGACTACGAACGAGAACACTGTGCCTGACATACAGGAAGGAGAAACGATATGAAACACGTCAGAAAACCCATCGCCCTGCTGCTCGCGCTCGTGCTTGCGGCGA
>ERZ827043.3909-NODE-3909-length-10137-cov-4.287641_pt1 | contig 10137 bp, 17 predicted proteins | sample MGYA00519923_ERZ827043 | MGnify/ENA primary metagenome ERZ827043 (study PRJEB31778, sample SAMEA3449251) | human gut metagenome | biome: human gut; feature: human-associated habitat; material: faeces | place: United Kingdom | collected 2010/2012 ...
AAAAGTTGGATCTTTCTTTAAATCATTTATAAAATTAGGAGATTGAAGTCCAGAAACAACGGGAATCCTCCAAGTTCCTCCCATTATAAACGCCTTATCAGGTTCTATAATCATTTGAACTAATGTCTGTATTAATTTATCGTAACTGAACGAATTTCGGTAGCCAGCAGTTGTAATATACAACTAGCTCTAATTTAAAACTTCACTTTCTTGTGTTGTGCCGTCCATGCAACGCCTTGAAACGTTCATAAGTGGTATAATTACTTCTTGTAGCATCTTCTGGTCAACACCAACACATTCTTCGATCAGTCCTGCATGCTTACGAAGTCCACGAGAACTTTCTCTCGCGGCAACGTTTTCTATCGTAGAACCATTTTTAAACTAAATAATACATCTATCCTTACTAATCGTGGTACCACCACCACGAACCCAATTTATTTCTCGATTTAATGCAGGTATTTTAGTACATATATCCTAAACTTTTTCAGCTAGAATTTGTGAAGACTATTGCTTACCGCCCGCCGTTGTAAATAAATTACAACGTGGGTATAAAATAGCCCTCAACATTAAAGTCATAACTGATAAAAAAGATTTAGAATAAGCGCGAGGAAAAACTGCATACACGTATTTATAACGCATCGCAATCCTGAGGAACACCCTCTAATAAAAGAACAAATTAAAATTTAATTTCTTCTCATAATCACGACCGCGCTATAAAAAATCAATAAATAAATCTGGGTATTCTCTCCAAAACGCAAAATACTACCGTAAAGCAGGCTTTACGGCTTCAATGCGCTCTTCTGATATACCAATTTTTTCAGTATCCCCAGAATAGGAGAGACTTAATAATTCTTTAAGAGCCATTATTCTTCACTCTCCTATTCTTCATATACTTTATGGGCTTCATCTTCCCAATCATCTTCCATATCATTAAATTCTCTATAATCATCTAATGATAAAAGTTCTTCGGTATTATTATAATCAAAAAGTTTATCTTCTTCGGCAGTTTCATTATTTTCACCCGCATTTGCCGCCGCTTCAATAGACTCTTTTTCTTTTTCAAGATTCTTAATACTATTTTCAATAAGGTTTCCAAGACCAAGCTCATCTGTCACCAATTGACGTGTAAAAATTTGCATATCTTGAATAACTCTATCTACTTTGTCTTGCGGTCCATCTACATAAAAACGCGGAATAAAACCATCTTTTTCACACATCGCCACTAATTCCCCAATTGAATCTACGACTTCTGTTTCACTGGTTTTATTTTGCGCCGCCGTCCACTTTCCGGATCGCATCATTTCATTATAAACTTTTGACATTTTTTGAGCGCCATCCACATCTCCCAAATCAAGCAACTAATTTGCTTTAAGTGATGTTTTACACATTAACTTTAATGTATTAATATCACCTGCGCTCTAAATGTCATATGAAGTTGTCATTTCATTATATAACTATTCTAACTAAACCCATTCCGAAGGGCGATAAACACGACCCCACTTTAAACGCAAAAATTTAATATCATCTTCGCTTAAATCAAGGTCATCATCCTCTTCATCATTAAAAAGTGCACCTGGCTGGACCGCCGCCGAAAAATCTGGAAGTACAGGGCCACCTCCCGCAAAATCGGCAGACGACCCCTCAATATCCGGAGCGCGGATCGGATCGCTAAATACAGGCCCAGCTCTACCATTTGCTGTTCCGGAAGGATTGTTGACTTCCATATAATCATCATAAACTGGAATTTCAACATTCCCATCAGGAATTGAAAAAGTTGACTTTTGAATGGTTTCAGCAATTTCTTGTGCAGAATAGCCTTGTCGTTCCATTGTTTCTTTAATTTTAGAATTATTTAATTCTCGCAAAAAATCATTATCTTTCCAATGAAAATCTTTAAATTGTTTTAATTTCATTTTTGCAAGATAACGTCCTAAAATTGTCGTCCCCGTTAATTTGGATTTATCGCGTCCATAACGAGCTAATAATTGATTCCATTCATCGGGAATATAAGGAACATCGATTTCTTGTAAAATCCAAGTAAAAGTTTTTGGGTCAAAATTATCTACGTGCATAGTTAAGCAATCTTTGCAAGTATTTAAATAACCATCAGGATTTTTCTCTAAATCATAACATTGATAAAATCGTTCTAACTTTAAAACTCGTTTGCATTTTTCACAAAATCGCTTATTTTCTGGCATTTTTCTGTATTCACCTGCCTTTATAATTATTCTTGCAATTCGGCGGGGTCAATTACTGGAAATTGTCCAAAATTAAAAGTTTTATCGTTTCTACATTCTTTACAAATGCTATAAAAAGTATCTTTACTTGTCTTATTTTTACTAAAATATTTATTATGCGCTAACTTCCATTGGCCACATCTTGAACAGCGCTTATACTTTCCTTTTTCAACATAAGTATAATACCAATTCAAATAATCAAGTTCCGCTTGCTCAGCAATAAGTCGAGGAATCTTTTTACGCCATAATGAACTTAAATATTCAACACTATGTCGAACTTCAAATTCACCCTCTATTAAAGCCTAAATTTCAAGATTTTGTTTACCATCAATCTTATACTCTAATAATCTCTGATATAAAGGATATTTTTCAAGCGCGCGATCGCACGTCTCCTCAAATACCTAAACAAGATAACGAGTATTACCTTCTAATTCGTAATAACTATCTTGTTTAAAACGAGAATAATTGCAAAGAATTGTCTAACACACAACCGGATTCATTAACGAGATACCAGAATTGCGCGGATTACCGTTTTCATCAATCCATTCTTTGTATGGGAGTTCTTCGGGAAAATTATTGCGCGTTAGGTTCATTGGCGTAATCGGTTTACGATACGCGTTTTTAACTATATATTGATCCTTTCGTAACTCAATGAGAGTTTTCTTAATGATATAAGCAGATCGCCCACTCTCGCTTTTCATTTTCTACTCCCAAATCTCAATGGCCTCTTTTAATTGCTTTAATTCAGGTATTTCATCTAAGTCTTCTTGCGTTATTTTTACTTTTGGTTGAAAAATTACATTTTTATTATTCGATATTAAATTATATATTCCATCTTCGCCATTTTCAAATTGTGAAACAAGATTTTCAAAAGATGTTTCGCGCTTATTAACAGTCGTTAAACGGTTATCAGTTAAAATACGCTTTTCACGCTTTTCTTGTTTCTCCATACAAAAAACCAAGTAATCAGCAAGAGATTGTAAATACTATTCTGTCGGCTCAGGAGTTTCCGCCAAAATCTATTCTACTAACTCTTTACGCTTTTCTGGATCTTCAATTGAATAATCTAATTTAATCATCCAATTAAGACCTCCATTTAATAAGTATATTATATATATATTATATCATATTTTTTTACAAAAGTCAAGTATCCAATAGGAAGATAAAAGGCGGTCGAAGGAGCGATCCGTTAAAATCCTCTTGACTAGCGTAAAAAAATATGTTATAATATACATATAAATAATACTATATACAGTATACCACAAAAAAAGTTAAAAGTCAAGCGATCCGGCCATCGCACATTTTTCTTCTACTCTTGGAGATGTATTTTAACCTCTTGACAATTTCAAAAAAATGTGGTATAATAGAAATATATTGCGATACAGCGCCCATATAATTGCGTTCAGGAGAAAAAGATATGTTAAATAAATTAAAAGAAAAAATCGCCAATGTTTTATACGAAGGAGTTAATAATCTTTTGTATTGGGTAAAAGGTGTTAAAATTATAGAACAATATGATGTTAAGCATTTAATACACTCGCTAGATTTTGGAGAAGATAATCAATTAAATCAGGTTGTAGATTTATCTCTTTTAGATAAAGAGGGTGTTGCTATATTAATAGAATATGTAGCTGAAGAAGTTGTTGTAGATTAGATTAAAAATTCTGGTTATACGATTAATGATAAAGAAGGAGTATTAGATACCGTACGAGAAATTTGGAAGCAACCGAAAGTATACGATAATGTGGTATTACTGCGAGTGAGATATAAAGGAAAACGTGGTAACAAACCAATTGATAGATGGGAGATTTTAGACTAATGAAAATTATTAATCAATATGATCAGAAAAAGGTAGATGGCCTTGGGCGCATTACTGTTCCAATTGGCCTGCGCAAGCGTTTGCAAATAAAATCTGATAGTATGGTTGATGTGTTTACTATTGTTGATGACGACGGACGCGAATATGTTGCGTTTTCTAACCCAGCCGTTAAATTGGAAGCAGACCAGAGTAAAACGTAAATCCGAGCAAAAGAAGCTCGATCACAAAAATAAAATTGAAAAGGAGAAAGTATTCGATGAATATATTTTTCCTGGTATATTAAGATCTCTTAACGCAAAGGGAGATCTTTTTTATTTATGTAATATTGTGATATCATACGATGAGATCAAAATTGGAAAATTATATTTTATACGATGAGATCAGATTTTGAAAATTTTATATTTTATACGATGAGATCAGATTTTGAAAATTTTGTGAGATTGTTTTGAGGTGGGAATACTTTTTTTACGTAAAAAGAAAAATTTTTTCCCGAAATATACCCCCGGGTTTAATTGTTTTGTCTACGCTATATGCGCAACATACATATGCTGTGCGCCAAGGATGCGCGAGACAACGAGATACCCACCCCCCCCACATACACGATACACAAACGAAGGAAAGAGCAGACTTAAACAAGCTCATCGGCTCATTGGCGGTAGTCCACCTTCCAAAGTCGGCGGTCTTAAACTTTAGTACGTTAAAGTATAAAAGTATGAGAAAATATGCAAAAACAATGAATATGCAATTTTTCCTGAAAAGAAACTGTTTTGTGCAATATTCCAAAAGTAGGAGAAAAAAGAAAAAATCCTTGCTTTGCGCGTTGGCGCGTCTATGATATATGCGTGTAGTTGATGAATCACACGGCGCACCGAACCGGACAGCTCCGGCGGTTAAGCGTTGCGGACACTCCGCAAGAGAGGAAAAACAATGGCTACAATTAACACTTGGAACGAGCTTCGCGCTATTCTTTGCAATTTATCTGTGCTGACAGATGACGAGCTTCACGCATTGATGAACCGTATCGCGGGCGCGGGGCTCCCGTGCGGGTGTTCGCCTATGGACAGGGCGATGAATGGCGAATACAGCGCAGAGCATAATAAGCTTGTGCAGGAAGCTTATTGGGCGCTTGATGACGAAGAGCACACGCGCTATCATCGTGCCAACAGCGAACCGCTTGAAGAGTATCGCAAGGCGCACCTTGCAGGACATACGATTGAAGAGCTCCAGACAAACGAAGAGCTGAGAGCGCATTGGGATTTCTACAGTGATTACCACAAGGATGTTTGGGGCTATCGCCCAACACTTGCAGAGGCATTGCGCTAACGCCTAAAGCACCGCCTATAATGGCGGTGCTTTTTTGTGCCTCTACAGGGCACGAGAGACGCTGTGCGTGTCTGTGTGCCTCTACAGGGCACGAGAGACGCTGTGCGTGTCTGTGTGCCTTTACAGGCTACGTAAGGCGCTGTGCGAAATCGTGATTTGTGTATTTTACACAAACGCAGCAAATTTTACTATATTCAATATATTGTATAAATATTCACCAATTTCATCGGCTCATTGGCGGTAGTCCACCTTCCAAAGTCGGCGAGCTTAAACTTTAGCACGTTAAAGTATAAAAGTATGAGAAAATATGCAAAAATAATGAATATACAGTTTTTCCTGAAAAGCTATCTATATAAAAAAGATATTGATTAAAAAATAAAAGAGCGGGATTCTTCCCGCTCTTAATAAGTATAAAGGTTTTTGTTTACTCTTAGAACAACCCATTAGCGCCGAACGCTTGAACGTTGTAAACATCGAGGATATAGGTATCTTCGTGAGAACCAAAAAGCGCGGACAAAATAGCAACAATCTTTTTCATTGTCTTTCCCCTTTCTTTTCTCTCTCAGACAGCGAGAGAGAATTCGATACGCCCGAACATCTTCTTGTTGGCAACCAGAACAACCTTGCCGTTCTCATTGCGGACAGAGGCGTTATAAACGCCGTCGTTCTTGACGGCGTCAGTGATGAACGCCTTGGCGGTGTCGAGATTGCGCGCGTCGCGGGTATAGGAACCGAACTTGTTGATAAGAGTGATAGTCATTTTTGAAATCTCCTTTTCCATATTGGGCGGTTTTCCGTCCCTTGATGATGCCACTATATCACCGTCGTACAAAATTGTCAAGACTTTTTTAAAATTTTTTTGTGCGTCCTCTGGGCGTGCTGTGCGTCCTCTGGGCGTGCTGTGCGTCCTCTGGGCGCTGAGACAGCCGTAGGATGCCTCTGGGCGCGTCTGGGCGCTGAGACAGCCGTAGGATGCCTCTGGGCGCGTCTGGGCGCAAAAATGACTTTTTGCGCTGCACGCAAAAAGTCATATAAAAAACATATGAATATTTGTAATTGTAAAATGAGTAAATATCCACTAATTTCACCGGCTCATTGGCGGTAGTCCACCTTCCAAAGTCGGCGGACTTAAACTTTAGCATGTTAAAGTATTCAAAAAAACCAATTTTTTATTCATTTTGAATTTCTTTTATTTTCCCGAAACGAAGTATACAGACTGTAATTTTTTGTACATATTGCTATAAACCACCTATTTGACCGCCAATAACGGCAATGATATTTTAGACTCGCGCAAGGGGAAAAGCCCTTGTGACTTATAGCCGGGATACTCGGCAGAATGGAGAACACCATGGAAAACAATCTTAACAACCGCGCCTATAATCGTTCGCGTCTTATGCTGACCGCTTGGGGCTGGGCGCGTAAAATGGCGAAAGAACGCAACGACCGCCGTTTTTTGAACACCGCTTGTCCGTTTTGGCGTGTTGCGCTATCGTTCGCCCATGAGAACGAAAAAGCCCGCCTTGCCCTTGTCAATGACCACAAGAACACCACCATAGAAACTTGGTACGGGTGGAAGCTCGCCGGGTATACCGTGCGTCACGGCGAACACGCCACCGCAAAACTTGACCAGTGGGCAATTAAGCGTGGCGGGTGGGGCAGAACATCTGTTGCTTATTTTACCGCCGAACAGGTGGAAAAAGATACCGCCGATTAAGTACTAACAAAGCAAGACAAGCCCGTTGCAATTTTGCAACGGGCTTTTTGTTGTCTGCGCCCTTGTGGGGCTGTCTGCGCCCTTGTGGGGCTGTCTGCGCCCTTGTAGGCTGTCTGCGCCCTTGTGAAGCTAAAAATAAAGATAATACAATTTGTAATCATAAATGATAAAAAATTTCTTAAACACTTGAATTATAAGCTCCAATTTGTGCAAAATCACAATAAAACTGCTATTTTGGCAAAAGATATAAATCATATACATTTTAGCTATGTATAAATATTCACGCAAAAAGCCCATCGGCTCATTGGCGGTCGCGTCCATCTATCTCCAAAGTCGGCGGGTTTAGATTTTTCCCTTCTTTTGGATTTTTCCAATAGTAAGAAGAAAGATAGACTCTCCTTCATATTTTCCTAAAAAAATCACATCTGCGCGTGGGCGGTAGTCCCTTCACCGGTTTGTCCGGGATCAAAATTTGTATACTTTTACTAAAAAACTCAATGGTATTTTGTGCGAAATGATACTTGAACGATATTCCCAATATGCTATAATAGATCATTGAGGAGGGCGGTAAAGCCCAATAGGAAGGAGAAAATACAATGAAAATCATCAAGGCACAGACTCGACAGGGCGAAAATCTGGTTGCACGCGCTCGCGTGTGGGAGGGCGAAACCCTGTATCAAGTGTATAGCAATCCGAGCCCGGCAAAGGTGTCCGCCTTTTACGCCTGCAAAGAGTGTTGCTATGTTGAGGGCGGGCATAAGTTCCACATTTGCTCGCATAACACTTTTAGCTATTCCGTGGCGTGGGAAACGGCGCAAGGCGTTCGCGTGGTAACCTCTAACAATTCGTATCTGGTTGTCGGGGGTGTCCTGTAATGATTATTTTGTTGGTTTATGTGTGCATTTTTCTTGCTAATTGATTTACACAGCCGGGGGTATCATTCCCCCGGCTTTTTCACGCCTGCGCGTGGGCGGTAGTCCCTTCACCGGTTTGTCCGGGATCAAATTTGCACAAAAATTACAAGAAATTACAAGTGTTTTTTGTGTAAATTCACAACAACTCAATTTTCCTGATAATGGGTATTCATTTTGAATGAATAAATATACTTGTTGACATATACGTTTATATCGTCTATAATAGGCGTAGCCGGTTAAGGAAAGACCGGCGAATTCAGACCGTTCGGTGCGGTTGAAAATTACCGAAAGCGCAAAAAGCGCAGGAAGGAAAAAAGATGAAAATGTCCATTGAACAGTTTGCGAAAGAGTTTGGCGCTTATGCTAAGCTGAACGAATACGTCAAGGCGCTTGCAGACGGCGAAATCGTCGAAATGGAATGCACGCAAGTGGAAGACGAAAATGACTGGTACGCTGTTATCGGTTATGTCATTGAAACGGCGGAACCCGTGGAAGACAGCAACGGCGATTACACCGCCGTAAACGTCTACTATAGCGCCGTAGACGCTGACAAAGACCCCTATGACGATGAACAGTACAAAGACGCCGACAGCGCCGAAAGCGCCGTGCAATCGGCTTATACGGCACTTATGGAAGAACGGCAGGAACTTGTAAACGATTTTTGGCGGTGTTATTGATACCGCCAAAATGAATTAAACAGACGGGCAGAAATGTCCGTCTATTTTTTGACGCAAAATGAATATTTATTCAAAATATTCGCCTGCGCGTGGGCGGTAGTCCCTTCACCGGTTTGTCCGGGCTGGAAATTTGTATGCTTTTACTAAAAAACTCAATGATATTTTGTGCAATATACCACTTACATTTCATTCCCAATATGATACAATGGTATCATCAAAGAGGGCGATAAAGCACCGACAGAAAGGAAAATGAAAAATGAAAAACATCAATTCTTATTCCCCCGAACAGGAGTGCCCGGCGGATCTCTACGGCGAGCCGTGTAGCGGGCAGTGCGACATCTGCCCCTACGGCGGGCACTGACCGCATCAGGCGGGCGGGGGCATACCCGCCTGCTTTTTTTACGCCTGCGCGTGGGCGGTAGTCTTTATTACGATCTCTGCTGGGTTCCGTGATACAGAACCTTATGGCTTTTCCGGCGCCAAAAATACACGATCGCCTGGCCCACCAAAAAATCCTGAAAACCCTCTTGACTTCACGGCCAAAATATGATATAATAATTATATACAAATATCTATCTTTGGAGGTGCTTTATGGTATTCTACTTCGATATGGACGGAGTGCTTGTTCAAATTCCAACCAACCTGGATCACTCCACTCTCTTCAAAAAATTATGTAGCCCATACTGGGTATCTAACCTTCAGCCCTACACGTACAACGTTAACGTAGCCCGTTGGTTAATTGAACAAGGACACACGGTATATATTCTCTCGCGTGCGATGAATGAACAAAATAAGCGTGGGAAACGCGCTTGGCTTCAAAAATACCTTCCCGCTCTGGATGATAAACATATTATACTTATAGACGACAACAAAAAAGAAAACTATATGCGCGAATACGGAATTCTCATTGACGATATTGAACGCAATTGTAAATATTGGCACGAATGTGGTGCCCCTGCTTATTACGTCTCCCCGAAGGGTGCAAACATTGATGTAAAGCGCCTTCTGTCAGTCCGCCTATAACACGCATCATTTTTTTCTTGCTCTTGGATCGCCCCTTCACTTTAATACGCTAAATCGTTAAAGATCTACCAATCACTTTAGTGATTTAAAGTGCTACACTTTACACCGCTACACTTTACACCGCTACACTTTACATTGTTAAAGTCGACGATTTGCTGATTTACACGCTTTAAATCGCTAAAGATCTGCCCTTCACTTTAATACGCTAAATCGCTAAACTATCGCGCTTTAATACGTTAAATCGTTGATCTTTATCACTTTAACATACTACATCACTACAGTATATCACTATATCATATTAGATTATTATTTAAGTTAATAATCTAATATGATATATTATATATACTATATTTTTCAATAATTTCTGTTTTCTATTGTTATAGGTAACATATCCAATTTGAACCTCTGAAATATATATGATATACTGACC
>ERZ827043.3931-NODE-3931-length-10083-cov-25.302154_pt1 | contig 10083 bp, 8 predicted proteins | sample MGYA00519923_ERZ827043 | MGnify/ENA primary metagenome ERZ827043 (study PRJEB31778, sample SAMEA3449251) | human gut metagenome | biome: human gut; feature: human-associated habitat; material: faeces | place: United Kingdom | collected 2010/2012 ...
CGCAGGAGATCGGCGATATGTGCACCATCATGGAGCATCTGCCGCAGGGAAAGAGATTGGAGGATTGCAAAGTCGTCTTCGTCGGCGACGCGACACAGGTGTGCGCATCGCTCGGCTTCATCACGACAAAGCTCGGCATGCATTTTGTTCAGTACGGCCCCGAGGGTCACCAGCTGAACGAAGAACACAAGGAGATCCTGAAGAAGAACTGCGCGCTTTCCGGCGGCAGTTTTCTCGTCACCGACGAGCGTGAGAGCGTGCGCGGCGCGGATTTCATCTACACCGATGTGTGGTACGGTCTCTACGAAAACGAGATGCCGAAGGAGGAACGCGTGCGCGTGTTCCATGACTATCAGGTGAACCGCGAGCTGATGCAGCTGGGGAACCTCGGCTGCAAGTTCCTGCACTGCCTGCCCGCCACGCGCGGCGAGGACGTGACAGACGAGGTCGCAGACAGCGATGCTTCCCTCTGCTGGGAGCAGGCGGGCAACCGCCTGACGGCCATGCGCGGGCTTCTCGTCTATCTGACGCGCTGCCGCCGCGAGCCGAGCGGTGCACAGATCGCCGCGGCGAAGGAGGAGCTTGACAAAGTGCTCTGCGATAAGATCGGCTGCGTCGAGGCCTACTGCGGTGTTTCGAAAGCGGAAAAGAGCTGAGAAAAGCCATGGAGAAGAATCAATTTCGTCTTGCGGACGTGATCCTGTCAGTCATCTGCGTGGTGTTCGTCGCCGAAGCGGCGGCGCCGGTCGCGTCCATCGGCAACAGCCAGTATTTCTGGTGGCTGTTCATGATCGCGGCGTTTCTGCTGCCCTATGGGCTCATCTCCTCGGAGCTGGGCACCGCCTTTCCCGGGGACGGCGGCCTGTACGACTGGATCCACACGGCGTGGCCCGACTCCCGCTGGGGCGCCCGGGCCTCGTGGTACTACTGGATCAACTTTCCTCTGTGGATGGCATCCCTGGCGGTCATGTGTCCGGAGCTGCTGGGGTATGTGTTCGGCTGGCAGCCGGGGCCGGTGTGGTCCCTGCTGATCCAGCTGGCGTTTATCTGGATCGTCACCGTGGTGGCCTTTTATCCGGTGTGCGACAGCATCATCATCCTGAACCTCAGCGCCGCCATCAAGATTCTGCTGGCGGTGACGGTGGGGGTGCTGGGCATCGTGTATGTGGCAAAAAATGGCTTTGTCAACGACATGACGGCCCGGACCTTCCTGCCGTCCTTCGACCTGGACAGTCTGTCGTATATCTCCGTCATCATCTTCAACTTTCTGGGCTTTGAGGTGGTATGCACCTATGCTGGCAGCATGGCGGACCCCCGGCGGCAGATCCCCCAGGCCATCGTTGCCGGCGGCATCGTCATTGCGGCCATTTACCTGTTTTCGGCCTTCGGCATCGGGGCCGCCGTGCCTACCCGGGACATCAGTGTGGACTCCGGCCTCATCGATGCCGTATCCCTGATGACCGGCGCCACCGGCGGCGTGCTGGTGGGCATTGTGGCCCTGCTGTTTCTGGTAACGCTGTTCGGCAACATGATCTCCTGGTCCATGGGCGTCAATTCCACCGCCGCCTATGCCGCAGAGCGGGGAGATATGCCCGCCGTGTTCGCCCGGCGGCGGAAGGACAACCAGATGCCCGTGGGCTCGGCCCTGGTCAGCGGGATCGTAGCCTCGGCGGTGTGTCTGCTGGGAGCTGCCATCCAGGCGGTGAGCCCGGATTCCTCCCTGTTCTGGAGCTTCTTCGCCCTGAACCTGGTGATGCTGCTGCTGAGCTATCTGCCGGTGTTTCCGGCGTTTCTGGCCCTGCGGCAAAGGTTCCCGGATGCGGAGCGGCCCTTCCGGGTACCGGGAGGCGGTGGCTTTCTCAAATGCCTGGCCTACGTCCCCATGGCGCTCATCGCCCTGTCCATCGTATTCACCGCCGTCCCCCTGTCCACGGACCGGGAGACGCTGGCCACCATTCTGCCCATTACCGTGGGCTCCATCATCAGTGTGCTGCTGGGCGAGCTGCTCATCGCCGTCCGGCGGCGGCATCACCCCATATCAGGAGGATAACAGCTATGGCAAAACGAATCACAGGAACCACACCCCGGCAGGACGGGTATCGCATGCCCGGGGAATTTGAGGAGCAGAGCGGCGTATGGATGCTGTGGCCCCAGCGGCCCGATAACTGGCGCGGCGGAGCCAAGCCCGCTCAGCAGGCATTCATTGACGTAGCCCGGGCCATCGTTCGGTTTGAGCCGGTGACGGTATGCGTGAATCCCGACCAGTTTCAGAATGCTCGGGCCCGCCTGCCGGAGGACGTGCGGGTGGTGGAGATGACCAGCAACGACGCCTGGGTCCGGGACTGCGGCCCTACCTTTGTGAAAAACGACCAGGGCGGTCTGCGGGCAGTGGACTGGACCTTCAACGCCTGGGGCGGCCTGTACGACGGGCTGTACTTTCCCTGGGATCAGGATGACCTGGTGGCCCGGAAAATCTGCGAGCTGGAGGGGGTGGACAGCTACCGCACCGACGATTTTGTGCTGGAGGGCGGGTCCATCCATGTGGACGGTCAGGGCACTGTGCTGACCACGGAGATGTGCCTGCTGTCCCCGGGACGGAACCCGGAGCTGAGCCGCCGGGATATCGAGGAAAAGCTCTGCGACTATCTGGGGTGCGAGAAGGTCATCTGGCTGCGGGACGGCATCGACCCCGATGAGACCAACGGCCATATTGACGACGTGGCCTGCTTCGTGGCCCCGGGAGAGGTGGCGTGCATCTGGACCGAGGACCCGGAGAACCCCTTCTATCAGGCGGCCCAGGACGCCTTCCGCGCCCTGAGCCAGGCCACCGATGCCAAGGGCCGCCGCCTGACGGTGCACAAGCTGTGCCTGACGAAAAAGCCCTGCTATCTGGAGGGGGCGGAGACCATCGACGCCGTGGAGGGCACCGCCCCCCGGGAAAACGGCGAGGTCAGCATCGCCTCGTATATGAACTTTCTCATCGTCAACGGGGCCGTTATCGCCCCCCAGTACGGTGATGAAAACGACCGGCTGGCCATCCAGCAGCTGCAGCAGATGTTCCCGGACCGCCAGATTGTGGGGGTCCAGACCCGGGAGATCGCCTTCGGCGGCGGCAACATCCACTGCATCACCCAGCAGCAGCCCAAGGCGTAACGCCGCCCAAGCGGCATAAACTTGCTCCCCCATGCGGACGGCAGCGTCCTGCATGGGGGAGCACATTTCTTTTTGCAGCGGGGTTCTATGCGTGGTATTCCGGTCCTCTGCCCTGGTAGATATCCTGCATCTCCCGGTCGATCTCGCTGATGGCGTCGGAGCACAGGCGCAGGCGGGCGGCATCCTGCTGGGTGAATTTGCGGTCGGATTTATACCGCAGCTCGTGCTCCAGACTGGCCCACATATCCATGGCGATGGTGCGGAGCTGGATCTCCACCGGCAGGACCATGGTGCCCTCGCTGATGACGATGGGCACGTTGACGATCAGGTGCAGGCTGCGGTAACCGGTGTCCTTGGGCTCCTTGATATAGTCCACCTCGCGGAGGACGGTGTAGGACTCGCTGCGGGTGAGCAGGGAGCGCAGGTAGTAGATATCATCCAGATAGTTGCAGATGACGCGGATACCGGCCACGTCCTGGATGTGGGCATAGATGTTGTCGATGCTGACCTCCAGGCCCCGGCGGCGCAGCTTGTCGATGATGCTGTCCAGCGTCTTGATACGGTATTCGATGTGGTGGATGGGCGAGTGGTCATACAGACGGGCGAACTCCTCGTCCAGGATCTCCATCTGCGTTACGGCTACCTTCAGCGCACTGCGGTACAGGTGCGTCACCCGCACCATGCCCGCCGCCAGCTCCTGCTCCTTCGGGGAAAGGCCCGCGGCGGTGGGAATGTCCCGCAGGCGAATGGTGCCGCTTTTCTCGATCATCATGGGCAGACGCCCTCCTTTCGGCCGCAGCCCACGTCCGGGGCCGCAGTTTCATCCTACTATATGAATATGACCTGCCTGTGAACAAATCGATATTTCTTTAACAAGTATACCGACAGTTTGCGCGAAATGCAAGAGGGACGCCGTACAAAAAGCGCAAAGAAGGCGCCCACGGCTGCCGCCGTGGGCGCTGGGGTCATTTCTTGCAGCGGGCGAGGACGGCGGCGGCCACACGGTCGGCGGCCAGGCCGTCGAAATCGCGGCTCTGGGCAGCGGTGATGGCCTGACGCTGCTGTTCGTCCTCCAGAAAGGCCAGGGCCGACGCGGCCATGTTGTCCGGCGGGCAGGAGGCCGCCCAGCCGTGGGCGGTGAAGAACGCCTCGTTCCGCGTTTCGCAGCCGCCCACCATATCCGCCAGCAGCAGCGGCACGCCGCGGGTGCCGGCCTCGGTGATGCTGATGCCGCCGGGCTTGCTGACCAGCACGTCCGCGCTGTCCATGTACAGCTGCACCTGGGTAGTGAAGCCCATGGCCTCCACGCGGTACAGGCGGCGCAGCTCCAGGGCATAGCGCATCTGCTTGTTGCTGCCGCACAGCACCGTGGCAAAGTCGCCGTCGGCCATACGCATATCCAGGTCCTCCGCCACGTCGCCCATGGGGCCGCAGCCGATGCTGCCGGACATGAGGACGATGTGGCGGCCGGTCTCCGGCAGGCCCAGGGCTCTCCGTGCCGCGGCCCTATCGCCATGCTCGCGGAAGGCGGAACGCACGGGGATGCCGGCGGGCAGGAGGGTATCGCGGGCGATGCCGCAACTGACGAACTCGTCGGCCAGCTCCTCATGCGGGATAACGCAGATATCCGGGGTACAGGCACCCACCGTGGGGCTGCAGGTATAGTCCGTGGCCACGAAGCAGAACACCGGACAGGCGCTCCACGCCTGCTTCAGCGCCGTCATCATCATGGCGGGGATCACGTGGACACAGACAACGGCGTCGTAGCCGCCGCTTTGCAGCGTGCGGCCCAGACGGCGGGCACCGCGGGCAATGTAGCGGTACACCGGGCCGTCGCGCCGGTCCATCTCCTTGTCGCCCTCGGCGGACATATAGCCCGCCTTGTAGAGCTTGGGATACCGGCGATAGAACCGGGTGTGCCACTTGGAAACGAATTTGGATGCCTTTTTGGAGATGAAGCCCAAGCCGTCCATCACGTCGCAGGACGCGCCGCAGCGTTGGAGGCTGTCACGCAGGGCGGCGGCTACGGCGTTGTGCCCGCCGCCGGTGTTACAGGTCAGGATCAGTACGCGCATTTTGCTCTCCTTTCCGCTGCGCTCGCTTTCGCAGCAGCGCCGCCAGGCGCATGAGCCGGGGGCGGTTGTAGCGTTGTATCAGAATAAAGGGCAGATTGGCCAGCAGCACCCACACCGCCAGCACGATCGCGCCGCCCCAGCCGGGCCACAGCCACAGAAACGCCAGGCCCAGCAAACAGGAGGCCCCGTGGACCAGCTCCGCGCGGCACGTCTCCTGCACCAGCGCCGCGGCCTGATCCGCCGTCACGGCGCCGCTGCCGGGCAGCTCCTTCTTCACCATGTCCGGCAGGATGCGGCTCATGTCCGGCACCAGCTTCTTCCACTTATCGATGGCCAATTTGGTGTAGATGCGGCCGTTCTGCTCCCATTTCCGGCTGCGGAAGAGCCGCTTCTCCGGGTCAAAGGGACCGGGGATCGCCTGACCCAGCGGGTGCGCCAGCAGGGCCAGCGCCGCCGCGTACAGGACGCATTTCCAGAAGCCGCTCACGCCTTCTCCACCCCGCAGCTGCGCTCCAGCGCGTGGCGCAGCGTGCCCTCCGTCAGGCGGGTGACGCGCTCCACGAACTGCTCCTCATCGTGCTTCATGCCGTAGTGCAGCCAGCTTTGCAGCAGGCCCACCAGCGTGGCCGTATACAGCGCCGCGATGGACTGCACGTCCGTCTCCGCCACCGGCAGGTCCTCCGCCGTGCGGCGCACCAGATCCTCCACGGCACCGTAGACCACCTGGTAATACTCGCGCTCCAGCAGGTCTCGCTGGCTGGACTGGTACAGGTGGTAGACCGCGCGGCGGTTGGCGCGCATGAACGCCGTCACCCGCATCATCAGCTGGTACCAGCTGGTGCAGAGGGGTGGTGCGTTGAGGACGCGGTCCAGCTCCGTCTCCAGCACCTCGCGCACCAGGGCGTAGATGTCGCAGTAGTAGTAATAAAATGTATTCCGGTTCACGCCGCAGTGATCTGCGATGTCCACCACGGAGATCTTATCCAGCGGCCGCCGCTCCAGCAAGTCCAGAAACCCCTTGCGAATGGCGTTTTTTGTGGTCTGTGCCATGTCCATGCTCCTCTCTTTGTGCAAAAACTGCCTTACCACCTGTATCATACCAAATTCAGACAGTTTTTGCAAGATGCCCGTACTATGCACTTTAGGCAAAATGCGCGTAAATGTATGAACACAGTGTAAAAAAAGCATCCCCGCGCGGTGTGCGGGGATGCTTTTGCTTCAAATGGGGTCAGGCCGTCACCACGGGGCCGCCGTGCTTCTTGGCGCTGATCTTCTGGTAGGCGATGACCGCCGCCACCAGCACCAGGCCGACCACGTCGGTGAGTGTGCCGGGGATCATCATGCCCAGGCCGCCGACGGCCAGGACGATACGCAGCACGGGGTGGATCTTCTTATACAGGAAGCCGTTGAGGGACGCCGCGATGGCAAAGATGCCCAGCAGCGCGCTGATGCAGATCTGCGCCACCTCCCACCAGCCGGAGATGTTCTCAAACAGCAGGGCCGGACTGTAGGCGAAGATGTACGGCACGATAAAGGCGGCGATGGCCAGCTTGGTGGCGTTGATGCCGGTCTTCATGGGGTCGGACTTGGCGATGGCCGAGCCGGCGTAGGCCGCCAGAGCCACAGGGGGCGTGATATCCGCCACGATGCCGAAGTAGAACACGAAGAAGTGGGCGGCCACCAGCGGGAAGCCCAGCTGAATGAGGATGGGCGCGCAGGTGGAGGCCATGATGCAGTAGTTGGCCGTGGTGGGCACGCCCATGCCCAGGACGATGCAGCACAGCATGGTCAGCACCAGGCCGACGATGGTGGCGTTGCCCGCCAGCTGGACGATGGCGTTGATGAGGATGGAGGCCAGGCCGGTGACGGTGATACAGCCGGCGATGATGCCCGCCATGCTGCAGGCCACGGCCACGGTGATAGCGCCGCGGGAACCGGCTTCCAGAGACTCCACCGCGGAGAAGAAGGAGCGCTTGCCGGCATTACCCAGCGCCTTGCCGGTTGTCATGGGCTGGGTGTCACCCTCACCGCGCTTGCCCTGCAGGAAGAAATTGACGAAGCCCACGGCAATGGCGGCCAGAATGGAATAGGCCGCGGAGTGGGACATGGTCTTGCTGCCGGAGGACACCAGCCACACCAGCAGGATCAGGGGAATGATCAGGTAGCAGTCACGGAGCAGCAGACGCCACGCAGGCAGCTCCTCGCGGGGAACGCCCTTCAGGCCCAGCTTCTTGGCCTCCAGATGGACGGCGATGAAGATCCCGGTGAAGTACAGCAGCGCGGGCAGGATGGCCTTGACGGCCACCTGGGCGTAGGGCAGCTTCATGTACTCGGCCATGAGGAAGGCTGCCGCACCCATGATGGGGGGCATGATCTGGCCGCCGGTGGAGGCCGCGGCCTCGACGGCGCCGGCGAACTCGGGCTTGTAGCCGGTCTTCTTCATCATGGGGATGGTGAAGGAACCGGTGGTGACGGTGTTGCCCACGGAGGAGCCGGACACCATGCCGCACAGGGCGGAGCTGATAACAGCCACCTTCGCCGGGCCGCCGCTGGACCAGCCAGCCAGACGGTTGGCAAAGCTGATGAAGAAGTTGGCGATGCCGGTGCGCTCCAGGAACGCGCCGAAGATGATGAACAGAACGATGTAGGTATAGCACACGTTGATGGGCGTGCCGATGACGCCGGAGGTGGTGTAGAACAGCTTGTAGATGATGGTTTTCAGCGCGTCATACAGGGTGGCACCGTTCACCGCGCCGGCGTAGCTCAGCTGGTTGATGAACGCGTACACGATCAGCACGCCGGCCACGCACAGAATAGGCAGACCCACGCAGCGGCGGCACAGCTCCATCAGGATCAGGATACCCACCACGCCGATGATGACGTGGACCGTCTCGATACGGGTGGACAGGCGCACCAGCGTCATGGCGTTCAGCGCGAAGTAGAAGAAGCAGGCCGCGCCCACCACCATCAGCACGATATCGTACCAGGGCAGGTAGTTGACCCTGACGTGGTGCTTGCTGGCGGGGTAGGTCAGGAAGCCGATGATAATGATGCAGCCCACGAACATGGTGAGCCGGATCTCGGGCATAGCCTTGGAAAACAGGGTCATGCCGATGCAGAACAGACCGAACGCGGCCATGAGGATGCGGATGATCAGCTGGGGCGTACCCTCCCACAGGCGGGTGGCGGATTCACGGTCATATTTACGCATGACCGCGTCCAGATCCGGGGCCTCGTCCGCGGCGGTATTGACGCCGTCGGCCGGGCCGGTATCCGGTTTTTTCTTGTCGATGCTCATAGTCGTTTCTCTCCCTGAAGATTACAGAATAGCGCGAGGACTACGGCGGGAAACCCCGCCGTAGCCTCGAAAAGCGTCAATTCTCTGCTAAGGATTTAGTCGCCGAAGTACACGTTCTTGGCGATGACCGTCTCGGTGTAATAGTCGGAGGTCTCCAGCAGCTTGGCGATGTGCTCGCTGTCCAGGCTGACCAGGTAGGTATCCTTGGTGGTGGCCAGGTCGGTCACAGCGGTGGTGGGGGCACCGGCCACGATGAAGGCGGCGTCGATCTGGCCGTTCTTCAGGGCGTCGGCGCTGTCGCTGAAGGACTGGTAGGTGGGCTTGATGTCGTCCTCGGTCAGCCCGTAAGCACCCAGGACGTCAATGGCGTTGAAGTACACGCCGGAACCGGGAGCGCCGATGGACACGGACTTGCCGGCCAGGTCAGCCACGGTCTTGATGCTGGGGTTGGTGGTGACGATCTGCACCTGCTCCATGTACAGGGCGGCCACAGTGGAGAAGCCCTCGACCTTGCTCTCGAACAGGTTGGTGCCGTTGTAGGCGTAGGCCATCACGTCGGACTGGCAGAAGGCGAAGTCAGCGGTGCCGTCCACCAACTCCTGCACGTTGGCCTGAGAGCCGTTGCCCACCAGACCCACGACGTTGACGCCGGCGTTGTTGGTGGCGTGCTGGGCGATGACGGAGCCGAAGGCGTAGTAGGTGCCGGACTCGCCGCCGGTGACGAACCGCAGGTTGCGGGAAGCGCCGGTGCCAGCGCCATCCTTGACGGCGGCCACATCGATGCCCTTCTCAGCGAAGTACTTGGCAGCGCCGGGGTGATAGGGTACGGAGGTGATGGACGCGCCGTACTCCAGGCTCAGCTCGCCGTACTTGGCGTGGCTGGTCACCAGGTCTGCGGCGTTGTCGAAGATATCGGCCACGAACTTGTACACATCGTCCTCAGCCACATCGTCGCGGGCCAGGATCACCGCGCCCACCGCCACCGTAGTGGTGTCGGTATGCTCGGGCTTGCTGGCGCTGTCGCCGTTGTCGCCGCTGTCGCCGCTGCCGCCCTTATCGCCGCAGGCCACCAGGCTCAGCGCCATCATCAGGGCAAGGATCATGCTCATCAGTTTCTTCATAACAGTCTTCTCCTTCATACACCCCTCCGCTTGAGGGGCTTGCTCTTACAGCGCCCATTATAACGCGGCTTTTCCTGTTTTGCAACATCCAAATACATAAAAATTCATTTTTTTGAAGAAGTTTTTTCACAAGCGTTGTCCGATTTGTCTGATTTCGCCGCCGTTTTTTATGCACTTTTCCGATTCTGTCGGAGTTTTGGCACGATCTACGTTTTCACCGAATAACATGGTAAATTGTTATTTTGATGGGCAATCCTGCAAAATTGCAGGAATTTTCCACTTTTCCTGCAAATCAACCGGTCAAAATGCAGGGGCAGGGGCGAAAAAAAGAGGAGCATCCAAGGGAAACACTCCGCAAGGAAGTCGTTTCCCTTTTTGCTCTTGTAAGTCGTCAAAATGACTGGTTTGCGGAAAAATCATTTTATGATATAATAAT
>ERZ827043.3949-NODE-3949-length-10047-cov-10.542634_pt1 | contig 10047 bp, 8 predicted proteins | sample MGYA00519923_ERZ827043 | MGnify/ENA primary metagenome ERZ827043 (study PRJEB31778, sample SAMEA3449251) | human gut metagenome | biome: human gut; feature: human-associated habitat; material: faeces | place: United Kingdom | collected 2010/2012 ...
GCCTTGCAGGCCTTCATCACCACGGCGCCCTTGTCCTTCGACACGCACGACACGTACACCGCACGGTTCTTGGGCCATTTCTTCCGCAGTTCGATGATCATTTTCGGACATGCCTTCACGCAGGCGCCGCAGGCCGTGCACTTGTCGGCGTCGACCTCCGGAAGTCCCGTTTCCGGGTTGATGTGAATGGCGTCGAAGGCGCAGACCGCGACGCAGTCGCCGAAGCCCAGACAGCCGAACGCGCAGCCCGTCTCGCCCACATAGAGCGACGAAGCCACGGCACACGACTTGGCCCCGTTGTACTCGTTGGTGCGGGGACGCTTCTCGCACGTGCCGCCGCAGCGGACGGTCGCCACTTCGGGCTGCTTTTCGGCAGCGGCCTTTCCGAGGTATGCAGCCACGGCTTTCATACAGTCGCCGCCGCCCACGGGGCAGAAGAGCGCCGAGATGTCGTCGCGCTTCACGAGCGCGTCGGCCATGCCCCGGCATCCTGCGAATCCGCAGCCGCCGCAGTTGGCCCCGGGGAGCATCTTCTCCACCTCGTCGATCCGCGGGTCCTCCTCGACCCGGAATTTCCGGGCCACGAAATAGAGGATTACCGCCGAGAACACTCCCAGCGCACACAGCGTCAGGATCGTGTAAAGTAATACTTCCATCAGATTTTTGTTATTGTAAATTGAATTGTGTGTTCGATTTTCCGCCGGAAGAGCCACAGCGCAAAATAATAAACGCCCACGCCCGCAATAGCGGCGAGGGCGCCCGCACCTTCGCTCCATCCGGCAACGGCGATCGTCCCGACCAGAACGGCCAGCAGGACGGCCAGCGCACCGACATAGGCCAGCACGACGGCGCGTACGCCGGCACTCCGCCGCACGCCGACCATCACCTCCCTGCCGGCGGCATACTGCCCGGCCTCGGGGGTCGCCACGGCGACGATCTTGTCCTGCGCCTCGGCCAGGCCGCACGCCTGGCGGGCCTTGCAGGTTCCGCAGGCGCTCCGGGAGGTGATCCTCACATAGACCGTGTCGCGCTCCGTACGTTCCACCACGCCGCAGTGTTCGATCAAATCCGCCACGCCCTAATCTCCGTATTTGTTGGTGAGGGGCATCAGCCGCTCATGTCCGAACGTGCACGACGAGAGCCGCAGCACGGGCGGAAACTGGTAGCGTTTCTTCTCGTTGCGCATGATCATGCCGTGGATTTTCTCCACCACCTCCGAGTCGAAACCCGCGTTGACGATCTCCTCGCGGTGCTGCCCCTCCTCGATCATGCGGAACAGGATGGCGTCCACCACCTCGTAGGGCGGCAGAATGTCGCTGTCCTTCTGTCCGGGATGCAGTTCCGACGAAGGTTCCTTGGTCAGGATGCTTTCGGGAATCGGGTTGCCCTGCGTCCGGTTGATATAGCGTGCCACGTCGTACATTTCGCTCTTGTAAAGGTCGCCCGTGGGGCTGAAAGCGCCTGCCGTGTCGCCGTACAGGGTGCAGAGCCCCAGTGCGTTCTCGCTCTTGTTCGAGGAGTTCAGCAGGATGTAGTCCGTCTTGTTCTGGAGGGCCATCAGCAGCACCGTGCGGATACGCGTCTGGATATTCTCCTCCGTGGCGTCGAACTCCGTGCCGCCGATGACCGGCTTGAGGGTGTTCACCACGCTGGTATAGATTTCCGAGATCGGAATGACGTTGTATTCGATGCCGAGGTTGCGCGCCAGCTCCTTGGCGTCCTCCACCGACTCGAGGGACGAGAAGGGCGAGGGCATCAGCAGCGCGCGGACATTCTCCGCCCCCAGCGCATCGGCGGCGATCGAGGCCACCACGGCCGAGTCGATGCCGCCCGAAAGGCCGATCGAAGCCTTCCGGTAGCCGTTCTTGCGGAAGAAGTCCCGCAGTCCGCAGCGTGCCGCCTCGTAGACCAGACGCGTGCGGTCGTTGTAGGTCGAGGGGATCGTGATCGGCCGGGCGGACGCCTTCGTATCGAAAATCTGGAAATCCTCCTCGAAATTCTTCATCATCAGCACCAGTTCGCCGCGGCTGTTCAGCGCGCCCGACGTGCCGTCGTAGACGATGTCGGTCGAACCGCCCACCTGATTGACCAGCACGAGGTTCTTGCTCTCGACGAAAGCCAGGTTGCGCATCATCTCGTAACGGTAGGTCATGGTTCCCTTGCCGTATTTGCGGGCGTTGATCGAGATGACCGTTTCGACCGACTGGTCGAAGTCGCGCTCGCGGCTCAAATCGTCGCCCACGATGATCGCGCACTTATGGCCCTTGATCGTGGCGTATTCATAGCCTTTCGAAGGGACCAGGAAACCCATTTCACGGCGCGCCGTGATGTATTTCTTGCCGATGTAGCGCAGCACCTTGCGATCCTGGATCAGCGCCGCGGCGCTGATCGTGCCGTCCGCCGTGAGGATCGGAAGACCGACGATGGCGGCGATGCCGTCGCAGCACGAGGCTATTTCGACCAGAGCGTCCTCGCAGAGTTCGAGGAAGGTCGTCTTGCGCAGCAGGTCGAAGGCGGGGGTTCCGCTCACGGCCTGTTCGGCGAAAATCACCAGGTCGGCATGCTGCGCTTTTGCCTTGTGAATGGAGTCGATGATCTTCGAGGCATTGCCGTCCACGTCTCCGATCGTGTAATTCAGCTGAGCTATGGCTATTTTCATGCGAATAATTTAAGTCCGGAAATTACAACTTTGCAAAGTTAAGGATTATTTGCAAAAGTCGGAAAGATTTTCGATGTTAATAAATTAACATTCCCGCATTTACAAAAATATTTAAAAACAAAAAAGGCTCCCGGTTTTCCGGAAGCCTTTTCGCTGTTCGTATCGTCTCTATTCCTGCGTTTCGTCGGGATCGGCGACGAGGATGCGGCCGCAGTATTCGCAGATAATGATCTTCTTGCCCTGGCGGATGTCCACCTGACGCTGGGGCGGGATGCGGTTGAAGCAGCCTCCGCAGGCATCGCGCTTGACGGTCACCACCGCCAGTCCGTTGCGGACGTTGCGGCGGATGCGGTCGTAAGCCGCCAGCAGACGCTCGTCGATCTTCTCCTTGACACGCTCGCCCTGTGCGGCGTATTCCGCCACCAGCGGAGCCGTCTCGGCCTCGATGCCCTCCAGTTCGGCCTTCTTGGCCGCGAGGTCGGCAGCGCGCTCTACGGAGAGGTTCTCGGCCTCCTCCAGCTGGAGTTTCTTGGCCTTCACGCCGGCGGAATACTCCTTCAGGCGCTTCTCGGCCAGCTCGATTTCAAGCTCCTGATACTCGATCTCCTTGGTGATGGCGTCGAACTCGCGGTTGTTACGCACGTTGTTCTGCTGCTCCTTGTAGTTGCCGATCATGATTTTAGCCTGGTCCACCTCGCGCTTGCGCTGCTTGGTCAGCGTGTTCAGCTCCTCGATCTCGGCGTTGATGTGTTCGATGCGGGTCTTCATCCCGGCCATCTCATCCTCGAGGTCCTGAACCTCGAGAGGCAGTTCGCCTTTCACCTTGTTGATTTCGTCGATCTTGCTGTCGATCTTCTGCAGCTCATAGAGCGCCATGATCTTCTCCTGCATCGAATAATCGACGTCGGCCGTCTTCTTTTGCGTTGCCATATGTTGTCTTTATAGTTTAGACTTAAACCAGATAGTTTACCGGATTGCGCGAGCGTTCACTCTTGCGAACCGCAAAGGTACATAAATTTTTCGATAAAATATCAAATATTAATTGAATTGCGCAATATTCGCTTTCGAAATGACCTATATCCGCCACCGTGAGGGCCTTGTCGGGCGTCATGAAGTCGTTGTACTTCATGTCGGCGGTGATGTAGATGTCGGCCCCGGCACGGCGCGCTTCGCCGATCAGCGAGGCCCCGGCCCCGGTGCAGACCGCCACGCGGCGCACCCCGGATGTCGCTATGTCACTGTGCCGTACGACGCTCACCTCAAGCCGCCGTTGGATAATCCGCATAAACTCCACGGTGTCAACGGCTTCCGGCAGTTCGCCCACGACGCCGAACCCCGCGCCGTCCCCGGTCTCCGAAGGCTGGAGGACCCGAAGGTTCCCCACGCCCAGCATTTCGGCCAGCCGCCAGCTCATGCCCCCGGGGGCGCTGTCGAGGTTGGTGTGGCAGGCGTAGAGCGCGATCCGGCTGCGGATGGCCCGCTCGACGCACCGCTCGACGGGATCGGCCGAGTTGAACCGCTTGAGCGCGCGGAAGACGATCGGATGATGTGTGATCACCAGATCGCACCCTTCGGCTTCGGCCTCGTCCAGCACCTCTTCGGTAACATCCACGGCCAGCAGGGCCTTGTGCACCTCGTCGTCGGAGCGGCCGACGATAAGTCCCGCATTGTCATACGATTCCTGCCACTCAAGTGGGGCAAAGCGTTCGATGACGTCGGTTATTTGTCTGATAATCATATGAGTTAATTATATTATACAGCATTCAGGAGTTCTTCGCCGCCTGCACCTGTGCTTTTAGCCGGTCTGTCGCTTCGCGGCATTACGCCCCGCCGGGGCGGGGGCTTGCGAAGACGGCGGCACGCCGTGAATACGCCCGGTAAAGCCGCGAATTCTTGAACAATACCCCGCGCGGATCGAGAGCGTCTTTACGGACAATGCTCAAAATAAGGATTGTTCGTAAAACGCGAACAGCTCTTTGGTTTCGGCCTCCTCCTTCTTGCGGCGGGGCCTGCGGACGCTGCGTTTGACGGCAGGCTGCGCCGAGGAATCCCCGGCGGCTTTCCCGGCGGCTTTCCCGGCGGCATCGTCCGACGGTTCGTCGATCTTCACCACGGCCTTGGCCCGGCGGCGGCGCACGGGCGTTTCGGCGGCGGCAGCGGTATCAGCGGCGGCAGCAGCGGAGGCATCGACATCGGTCATATCGGCATCCGAAGCAGTCACGATCTCACCCTCCCCGGCTTTCAGGTCCTCGCGAACCTCGACCAGCAGGGCGCGGATACGCTGCAACCGCTCCATCAGTTCGGCATCACGGTCCACGCCGCTCTCGGAGGGCGCCTTCCGGAGCGCCTTCTTGGCTCCTTCGAGCGTCATGCCGCGCTCCTTGACCAGGTGGTAGATCATCTTGAGGTTCTCGACGTCCTCCGGCGAGAAGAGGCGGTTGCCTTTCTTGTTGCGCTTGGGGCGGAGAATGCTGAACTGCGACTCCCAGTGGCGGATCAACGACGTGTTGACGTCGAACATCTCGGCCACCTCGCCCATCGAATAAAAAAGTTTATCGGCCATATCTATTGTTTTATAATTCGCAATGAGTTGGGATACAAGTTATTCACCCGTGCACCGATCCGTTTGGCGAATCCCAGCGCACGCCCCCGCGAGCAGACGAGGTTCATCCCCTCGGCCAGCCCTCCGGCGGCGATGTCCTGCCGGCGCAGGAAGCGCAGCGTCTCTTCGTCGTCCAGTTCCGCCGCAGGCAGCGCCCCGCGGTTCAGCCCGTCGAAAAAAGCCAGCGCGGGATCGGGTTTCAGCACACCCTTGAACACCTGCCCCAACGCCACGCCCGAATAGATCACGGGCAACGCCTCGGAGAGCGTCCGCACGGCGTCGGCCTGCGCGGCGTACCATGCATAGCAGGTGTCGGCCACCGCTGCGAAGTGCATACCGCCGGGATTCCGCACCCAGCGGGCCAGTTCGCCGGCGGTCTTCCGGTCCACGGCCGCAAATACCGTGCGACGCGCCTTCGGCGCACGCACGCGCCCCCCGGCGTCGAACGATTTGCGGGCCACGGCGGCGAAGAACCCTTCGCCGCAGGTCCGGTGGGGATAGAACCGGAACGTGCGGAACGCTCCGACACGCCCGCAAACGATGCCCCACGCATCTTCCACAGCCGTTTCTTCCGACTCGGCGATCTCGTCGCCGGCCCACGCCGCCATCCGCTCCAGCGCGCCTTCGTCCTCGTCGCGGTTGAACGTGCAGGTGCTGTACACGAGCGTACCGCCCGGCCGCAGCGCCCGCCACGCCTCGCGCAGGATTTCATCCTGCCGCGCGGCGCACTGTTTCACGTTGCCTTCGCTCCATTCGCCGCGGGCGTCGGGGTCCTTGCGGAACATCCCCTCGCCCGAGCAGGGGGCATCGACGGCCACCACGTCGAACCACGCCTCGAAATCGCCCAGCGCACGCGGCTCGCAGGTCGTGACGGCCACGTTGCCCGTGCCCCACTTGCGCACGTTGTCCGCCAGTACCGAGGCGCGGCGGCGGTCGATCTCGTTGGCGACGACCAGCCCGTCGGGTCCGGCCAGCGAGGCGTAGAGCGTCGTCTTGCCGCCCGGAGCCGCACACAGGTCGAGGATGCGCGCCCCTTCGGTGCGGACCGCAGCGAGCAGGTGTCCCACGAACTGCGACGAAGCCTCCTGGACATAGTAGGCCCCGGCATGGAAGTCGGGATCGAGCGTGAAGGAGGGACGCACGGCAAGGTAACGCCCGTCGCGGCTCCACGGCACGCGCCCGGCGATCGCCAGGGCGGGAAGCCCCGCAGCCTCCGGAACGGGAAGCCCGGCGTCAGGTCCGGCGGAAACCGTTTCCGCCCCGGTCTTGGCAGGGTTCAGCCGCACCGATACCGGCGGCTCCGCGTCGAGCGCCGCGCAGAGAGCCGCGCCCTCCGTCTCGCCGAGGTCGCGCAGGACCCGCTCCACGAATTTCGCAGGCAGCGTCATGCGCTATTTCTTCGCTTTGAGCGCGTCGAGGCGCGCGCAGATCCGTTCCAGCACCGCAGGGTTCGAGACGAAATCCTCGTGGTCCTTGTCCACGACGAGCACCTCGCCCTCGTAGATGGTGTCGATCCAGTGGTTGTATTTGTTGTTCAGCCGCTTGAGGTACAGTTCGTCGATGTTCATTTCGTACTCGCGGCCGCGCTTGCGGATCTGCGAAATGAGCGTCGGGACGCTCGCCTTGAGGTAGATCAGCAAGTCGGGTTTGGGAATGAGCGTCGTCACCAGCCGGAAAATCTTCATGTAGGTCTCGATGTCGCGCGTGGCCATCAGCCCCATTTCATGCAGGTTGTCGGCGAAGATGTGCGCATCCTCGTAGATCGTGCGGTCCTGGAAGATCACCCCCGACTTGCAGTCGGAGATCATGTCCATCGTCTGCTGGATGCGGCTCCCGAGGAACGAAATCTGAAGATTGAACGCCCAGCGGTTCATATCCTCGTAGAAGTCGCCGATATAGGGATTGTCGCACTCCTCGAGGTAGCACTTGGCGTCGTAGCGCTTCGTAAGGATCTGGGTAAGCGTCGTCTTGCCGCTCCCGATGTTTCCGGCTATGGCTATGTACATGGCAGTATAGGTGTTATTTTACGTTTCTCATTCGTTTTCCGGTCTCCGAAGCGCATATCCCGCCGCCTTCGGCCTCGTTTTACAAGCCTGACTCCACCCGGCTAAAAGCCGGGATTCAGGGGCGATGCAAAGTCACTGCATCCGGACTCAATTCCACGCTTCCATTCCCAAAAGCCGTTTCTTAAACGGCCCTCGGGTGGGGCTTCTCGCAGCGCGGCCAAAATGCGGACAGACAGCCTCAAAGGGCCTGTTCGGTCTGAAAAGCCAGTATCTCGTCGGCCACGCGGCGGTCGTTCACCAGCCGCGGAACCTTGTTTTTACCCCGCGCGCGCATCCACGCGAGGAACCGCCCCCGCTCCACGACCGTCAGGCGCTGGCGTTCGAGCGTGGTCCGCCGCTTGGCGTCGTAGTCCGAATTGACGGCCCGCAACTCCCCGTCGAGCGCCTCGGCGAAACGTTCGAGGCTGTCCGGCTCGCGTTCGAACTCCACGATCCACTCGTGCGCGCCCCGTTCGCGGAGCGACATGTAGCACGGCGCGACGCTGTATTCGCTCACGACGGCCCCCGTCTTCCGGCAGGCGGCCAGCAGCGCATGCTCGGCGTTGTCGACGATCAGCTCCTCGCCGAAAACGTTGATATACTGCCGCGTGCGGCCCGCGAAGCGGATGCGGTAGGGATTCGTCGAGGTGAATTCCACCGTGTCGCCGATCTCGTAACGCCACAGGCCGTTGTTCGAGGTGATCAGCACGGCGTAGACCTTGCCGCACTCCACGCCTTCGAGCGGCACGATCTGCGTCCCGCTGCGGAACTCGAAGAAGGTTCCGTAATCCAGCATCAGCAGCATGTCGCTGCGCGACGGGTCGTCGGCCATGGCGAAGAATCCCTCCGAAGCGTTGTAGGTCTCCATGTATTTCATCTTCTCCGAAGGGATCAGCTCCTCGAACGACGTCCGGTAAGGCGCGAACTCCACGCCTCCGTGGGCGAACATCTCCAGCCCGGGCCACACCTCCAGCAGATTTTTCCGGCCCGTATACTCCAGCACGCGGCGCATCAGCGCGAGGTTCCATGACGGGACGCCCGCAAAGGCCGTGATCGGTTCGCCGACGCACTGGCGGCAGATGGCGGCGCACTTCTCGTCGAAATCGGGAATGATCGCCGTCTCGGTCCGCGGCGCCCGGAACCAGCCGCTCCAGAAGGTCGTCTCGTGGATCAGCAGCGCCGAGAGGTCGCCGACCAGGTTGCGGCCCTCGCGGCTGCACGACCCGCCGAGCGTCAGGGTCTTGCCCTCGAAAACGCGGGTCTTCGGATTGTTGGCCGAAAAGACCGTCGCCACGTCGCGCATGCCCAGCGTATGGTTCCACCACAGCGACTCCATCGTCACGGGAATGTATTTGCTCCTGTCGGAGGTCGTGCCCGACGAACGGGCGAACAGCGACACCCGACCCGGAGCCGTGACGCTCCGCACGCCCTCCATCATCCGTTCGATATAGGGCTTGAAGGTCTCGTAGTCGAAAGTCTCCACCTGCGACTGGAACCGCTCCACCGAACGGATATGCCGCAGGTCGTAGCGGTCGCCGAACTCCGTGAAGCGTCCCCGGCGCAGCAGCTGCCGGAACATCCGCGCCTGCGTCTCGACAGGACGGCGGCGAAAACGGTCGATGGCCCGCTCGCGCTGCGAGAACCAGGCTTTGAGAATTATGTTTCGAAAAGACATGATGCGCTGCAATTCAGAATTGTGAATTCTGAATTGTGAATTCTTAATTAAAGTAATACCCTACCTTCCCCACCGAACCGGGCATGGCGAAGACCACCACGCGGTCGTAGGGGATTATTTCCATGTTGTCGACGGCGATGAAAACCTTGTCGCCGCGGACGATGCCGCCGATGATCGTATCCTCCGGCAGCCCGAGGTCCTTGATCCGCACCTTCGTGGCCGGGGAGTTGGGTTTCACGATGAACTCCAGCACCTCGGCGTCGCTCCCCGTCAGGCATTTGATGGCCTGCACGTCGGTCGACATCGTGAAGCGGAAAATGTTCGACGCGGTAACCAGCTTCTTGTTGATGATCGTGTCGATGCCGATCGACTCGGCGAGGTTTATGTAATTGAGATTCTCGACCTCGGCGATCACCTTCTTGACCCCCATGCGCTTGGCGAGCATCGCCGCCAGGATGTTGGTCTCGCTGCGCCCCGTCACGGCAACGAAGGCGTCCATGTTCGAAAGCCCCTCCTCCATCATCGCCTCGGTGTTGCGGCCGTCCTCGTTGATGATCAGCGTCTTGTCGAGCGTCTCGGCCAGCCGGTAGGCCTTCTCGGCGTTGTAGTCGATCAGTTTGATGTTCACCTCGTCCTGCAACTCGGTGGCGATGCGGATGCCGATGCGCGAACCGCCGAGGATCATCATGTTCTTGATCTCGATGTTCGACTGGCCCGAAAACTCCATCACCTCCCGCACGGCGTCCTGACGCGCGATGACATAGATCACGTCGCCCTCCATGAACTGTTCGCCCTCGCGCGGAATGATCGTCTGCCCGCCGCGCGTGATGGCCACCGTGCGGTAGCTCAACGGGGCCTGGTCGTCGTCGAAGCCCGTGAGCACCTCCCCCACCAGCGGCGAGGCCGGTTCGAGACGGAAAACCACGAGCGAAAGTTTGCCGCTCGAAAAATCGACGTACTCCGTGGTAGAAGTGTGTCCCAGCAGGTTGATCACCTCGCGGGCCGCGACCTTCTCGGGGTAGAACAGGTAGTCGATGCCCATGTCGATGAACATCTCCTTGTTGTT
>ERZ827043.3954-NODE-3954-length-10042-cov-4.181636_pt1 | contig 10042 bp, 9 predicted proteins | sample MGYA00519923_ERZ827043 | MGnify/ENA primary metagenome ERZ827043 (study PRJEB31778, sample SAMEA3449251) | human gut metagenome | biome: human gut; feature: human-associated habitat; material: faeces | place: United Kingdom | collected 2010/2012 ...
CGTGTAACGTGTCAAAAGCGTTCTGGGGTTCGAATCCCCATCTTTCCGCCAGAAACCTGAAACAGAGATGTTTCAGGTTTTTTGTTTTATTCCAAAACGCTGTCCTTGACAATCGCCCTGCGTTCCGCTATGCTGAAAAAAAAGATTTTCCTGAAGGAGGAACATTTTATGGCTGCATCCAAAAAGAAACGCACCGGTGCCCGCGCTGCGGTCGTGGTGGTGCTGTGCCTTGTGCTGGTGTGCGTAGTGGCCGCCGCCGTCGCGCTGGGGCTGGTGAGCCGCCGCGTGAAGAGCTTTGCCGGCGGAGCCAGCTTTTCGCTGGACTACCAGATCACTTCCACCGCTGCCGAAGAGCCCGCTTTATATAAGGTGCTGGCGCAGTTCGGCGGCACCTCCGGCCGGGTGGACGGCCAATATACGCCGGAAGCTCTGCAGCTGGAGCTGTACCCGCAGGCCAGCGGCAGCAGCCAGCCCCTCACCCGCCTGTACATCAGCAAGGACGAGACGCTGTACGATGCCGGGCAGCTTTACCGCACCCTGCGCAGCAGCATCACCGACAACTATCCGCTGGCCGGTGTGCTGATTCCGGAATGGAATATGGGCAGCTACATCTCCCAGACCCAGCTGGCCAGCCTGCTGGGCGTGGATGATACCGCCACCAGTCTGCAGTCCATGAGCGACTTCCAGCTGGACCTGAAAAAGATCAAAAAAGTGCAGCCGGAGAACGCCAAGGAGGGCTACCTCTACTTCCGGCTGGAAACTGACGACACTGCCGCCGATTCCCCCGTTTTGACGCTGGGCGTGGAAAAGAGCGGCCTGCTGCGGGCTGCCTCCCCCGCCGTGCACATCCTGCTGGACATCCCGGCCCACGGCATCCACACCGAGCTCACCGGCACCGTGACCCCGGCAGCTCCGACTCCGACCGCTCCCACCTCCCGCATGCAGGACAGCGACATTGCTTCGCTGGTGCAGCTGCGCCAGACCATCGAGAGCGTGGTACAGTTCGTGCAGGGCGCTGCATCCGGCACGCAGAGCGCCTCCTGAACCTCCTTGATATGCAAAAACGGCAGACGCCTTGCAAAGCGTCTGCCGTTTTTTGATGCGTTTATCGGTCCAGGATGCGGCCATCGGTGGAGATGGTCACCACCTGCCACGGCACGAACTTGCCGCTGTTTTTCAGGGCGGTCACGGCGGCGTGTTCCAGCCCGCCGCAGCAGGGCACCTCCATGCGCAGCACCGTCACGCTCCGGATGTCGTTGCTGCGGAAGATCTCGGTCAGCTTTTCGCTGTAGTCCACAGCATCCAGCTTGGGGCAGCCGATGAGGGTGATCTTGCCCTTCATGAACTCTTCGTGCACATTGGCGTAGGCGTAGGCGGTGCAGTCGGCTGCGATCAGGAGCTTTGCCCCGTCAAAATAGGGGGCGTTCACCGGCACCAGCTTGATCTGGCAGGGCCACTGGCGCAGCTGCGACGGCTGTGCTGCGGTGGGGGCAGCAGGTGCGCTTTCCTCCCGGCGGAACTGGCGCATGGCGCTGCCCGGGCAGCCGTGGAAGGCCGGTTTTGCGGCCTGTGCGGCCTTTTTCTGCTTGTTTTCCAGCACGGCCTGCTCGTCGTAGGCGGCTGCCTCGCGCTCTTCAAAGGTGATGGCACCGGTGGGGCAGCCGGGCAGGCAGTCGCCAAAGCCGTCGCAGTAGTCGTCCCGCATGAGCTTTGCCTTGCCGTTCACCAGACCGATGGCACCCTCGTGGCAGGCGGTGACGCAGGCCCCGCAGCCGTTGCATTTTTCTTCGTCTATATGAATGATTTTCCGGATCATAGAAAAGCCTCCTTGTGTTTGTGCTTTGAGTATACTATAATCAGGGCAGACCTTCGGTTGTTATAACCACGAAAGTGAGGTTTTTTTATGAGACCCGTTGCATCCCCTCTGTTTCAGGGCCTGTCGGCAGAGGAGTGGGCTGCACTGGAGCAGTCCGGCTGCCTGCGCACGAAGAGCTACCCCCGGCACGCCGTCATTTTTCATGCCGGAGCGCAAGTGCATGCTCTGGGCGTGGTGCTGCGCGGCACCGTCCACATCGAAAATCTCGACCTGTGGGGCAGTAAGAGCATCCTGAGCAGCATTTCTGCCGGGCAGGCCTTTGCCGAGACCTACGCGCTGTGCGGCGACGTGATGATGGTGGACGCCGTGGCCGCCGAGGAATGCGAAGTGCTGTTCGTGAACATTTCCGCCTTTTCCGGCGGCGCACCCGGCACGGTGCACGAAAAGCTGCTGCGCAACCTGCTCACGGTGTCCATGCGCAAAAACCTGAGCCTTTCGCAGCGCATCTTCTGCACCACCCCCAAGACCGTGCGGGGCCGTCTGCTGACCTACTTTTCCGCACAGGCCGCCCGCAGCGGCAGTCTGCAGTTCGAGATCCCGTTCAACCGGCAGCAGCTGGCCGACTACCTCAATCTGGACCGCAGCGCCCTCTCCAAGGAGCTGTGCAAGATGCGGGATGAGGGCCTGCTGACCTTTGAAAAGAACCGCTTTGCCCTGAACGAACTGCCGGAGTGAACCTCCCGCAAACGCAAGAAGCACCCGCCGGGTCTCACGATCCGACGGGTGCTTCTGGTTTTTACGGATTCAGTCTTGCTCAATCTGCCTTTTTGGCAGGGGCCTTACGGGTGCGCTTGGGCTTTTCGGCCGGGGCGGCGGCTTCTGCCTTGGGTGCAGCCTTCTTCCGGGCAGTGGTCTTGCGGGGAGCCTTGGCGGGCTTCTCTGCTGCTTCCGCCTTTGCGGCGGGCTCCGCCTTCGGCTCTTCTGCCTTTTCGGCAGCGGGCTGGGCGGTCACAGCCGGTTCCGCAGCGGCCTTTTTGGTGGTGCGGGGCTTGCGGGCCGCAGTCTTCTTGGCCGGTGCCTTTTCTGCAGCGGGGGCAGCTTCAGCGGCAGCCTCCACAGCAGGCGCCTCGGCCTTCTTTGCGGCACGCTTTGCGCGCTCCTTCACCTCGGCAATGGTCCACAGCTGGTCATCTGCGCCGGACACCTCCTGCCAGATCTGCAGCACAGTGCCAACCGCAGCGCCCATGCCAACGGTGTCCACGCACTTGCCGCCGGCCCAGGAAGAGCGCAGGCGCACAGTTCCTTCCGGGGTGGGCTGAACAGTCCACATCTGAGAGGTGCCGCCCACATCCTCCCACAGGTGCAGCCAGGTGCCGTTGGCGGTGCCGGTCATGGTCAGGTCCAGCAGCTTGCCGGATGCGCGGTTGCGGATGCGGTAAACGCCGTCACCCACGCGGATAAAGCTCCACTCCTGCTCAGGCTTATGCTCGTACTTGCCCAGACGGACGGTACCGGCTTCCTTGGTGCCCTCCACGGCCTGAATGACGTTTCCGGTGTGCGCGGCAATGGTGTAAAAGTGATCGGCTTCGATCACGGTCTGTGCAACAGTTTTCATGGTTTGTTCCTCCTATGGATCGCAGCCGCCCGGCTCTGCCTGCGGCTGCCGCTTGTATTTTGTATGCAGCCTGTACAGATGCACAGGCTTTTTTGTTTCCCTTATGGTAAATGATACCACATATCGTGATTTTCTACAAGCAATTCGACCAGCCTTTAGCAAAACAGACAAAAACAGTCAAGCTTTCCGTCCGTTTTTCTCCCGCTCCATGGGCATTTCAGGCACCATTCTGTACCGGTTCGGCTCTCGACTTTTTGCCGCAGCTGCGTTATACTATGGAACGCGCATCCCGTGCACACATTCAAATTATCCGCCGCTCTGCTGCTGGGCGGCTTTTCTTGACCTATTCCTTATGATAAAAGGAGGTTCTTTCATGTCAGCAGACGAGCTCAACATTCAGCAATACAAAAAAATGACCGAGACACCCATTCCAAAGCTGATCCTCGGTCTTGCCGCCCCTACCATTTTAAGTATGCTCATCACCAGCATCTACAACTTGGCCGATACCTTTTTTGTGGGCCAGATCTCCACCAGCGCTTCCGGTGCGGTGGGCATTGTTTCCAGCCTGATGGCCATTATTCAGGCGCTTGGCTTTACACTGGGCCACGGCTCCGGCACCATCATCAGCCGCAGCCTTGGCAGCCGGAACACCGATGCCGCCACCCGCTTTGCTTCCACCAGCTTTTTTACCGCTCTGGCCGCTGGCGTGGTGCTGGCCGTTGTGGGCCTTGCCACTCTGCCCAGCTTCATGATGCTGCTGGGCAGCACCGAGACCATTCTGCCCCACGCCTGCGCTTATGCACGGCCCATCCTCATTGCAGCCCCGCTTATGATCTCCAGCCTTGTGATGAACAACATCCTGCGCTATGAGGGCAAGGCCAGCTTTGCCATGATCGGCCTTGTGACCGGCGGCGTGCTGAACATTGTGCTGGACCCCATCTTTATGTTCGGCTTGGGTCTTGGCACCGCCGGTGCAGGCATCGCTACGGCTCTCAGCCAAAGCATCAGCTTCTGCATCCTGCTGTCCATGTTCCTGCGGGGCAAAACCGTCAGTCAGTTCCGTATTGCTGCCGTCACCCGTGAAGCGCGGGAGTTCGGCATGATCCTGGTGGGCGGCGCGCCCAGCTTTGGCCGTCAGGGCCTGCAGAGCATCGGCGGCATGCTGCTGAACATTGCCGCCCGCAGCTATGGCGATGCCGCTGTGGCCGGCATGAGCATCGTTTCCCGCATTTTCATGTTCATCATCTCGGTAGCCATTGGCGTTGGGCAGGGTCTGCAGCCGGTGGCCGCGTTCAACTACGGTGCGCGCAAATTCCGCCGGGTGCAAAAAGCCGCAGTTTTTACCATGGGTGCAGCCTTTTGTATGCTGGTGGTGCTGGTGAGCCTGTGCTGGGTCAACAGTGATGCCCTCATCCGCCTGTTCCGTGATGACCCGGATGTTACCGCCGTGGCGCTGCCCGCCTTCCACTATCAGTGCCTTGCCATTCTGCTGCAGCCGGTCATTGTGGTGGCAAACATGACCTTCCAGAGCGTGGGCAAAGCCGGGCGCGCCACCTTTCTGGCCTGTTGCCGTCAGGGCGTGTTCTTCATTCCGCTCATCCTCATTCTGCCCCGCACTTTCGGCCTTGTAGGCGTAGAGATCTGCCAGCCCATTGCGGATGCGCTCACCTTTATTGTTTCCCTGCCGTTCCTGCTGGCCTTCCTCAAGCAGCTGGACCGGATGGACGATGCTGAAAAAGCCAAAGCACAGTCCTGAAAGTCTGTCATAAAACTGTAATCAACAGCCGCGTTTTCCTGCAATGGAATGCGCGGCTGTTTCGTATTATAATTGAACTGGAAAACCTTTCCGGCTTTCTTTTAAACTTTGTTCCTTTCCATACTGTAAGGAGTGATCTTTATGAAGCGTAACGTTTGCCGCATAGGCAGCGCTGCTGTATGCGCTGCCCTGTGCCTTACCCTTGGCTGCAGCTGCAGCGTGCTGCCGCCCGCTTCCGGCAAGCCTGCTGCTCCTGCTTCCTCAGTGCCCACCGATGCACACGGGGATCCGCTTTACGACAGCTCCCGGCTGGACGACGGAAAGCTGCGGATACTTTACGGTTACGACAATTCCGGCGGTGCCTGCACCGTTCTGTGCGGCAGCAAGGTGCTGTACCAGTCCTTCCGCAGCGAGAACGTGAACCTTCTGCAGGACACCGTGACCGGTGAGACCAACTACTGGTTCCGCACCTGGGCCGACCCGGACGCTTATTGCGGACGCCGCAGCGGCCTGTTTGACAAAGACGGCAATGAAGTCATGACCTTTGAGGGGGAGCAGAACGCCTCCATGCAGAACGGTCTGCTGGTGCTGCAGGAAGCCCACGCCGTGAACGGCAGCTACGAAAACGGCTACGACGATTACGGCACCTGTCAGGTGATCGACCTTTCCACCGGCGAACGTCTGCCCGTGCCGGATGGCGCATACCGCTGCATCGTGTGCGGGGACAGGCTGGTGTTCACCTGCTATGCCCGCCCAGCAGACCTTGCCGAGGACGCATGGGACGATGAACCCGCCCTGCACAGCTGGGTCATTATACAGACGAAGGACGGTACACAGACTTACGGCGCAGATGCCACTACTGCCCTGAGCCTTTCCTATGCACCGGACGTTCTGACCGACTGGGTGGAGCTGGACACCTGCCACGCCAGCGGCGAACCAACGGACGAAACGCTCTATAACCCCGCCACCGGCGAAGGCTTCACCGGCTTCCGACAGGTATGCGGCAGCGGCACCGCCTGCTTCGAGACCAGCGATGGCCGCTACGAGCTGCGGGATCTCGCCACCGTGGACCGCACCCTCATTGGCACCTTCGACGACCAGCCCAGCAGCTATTTCCCGGGCTATGTGGTCACATGGCGCACGAGCGGCGACTTCGGCTATGATCTGCACGACCTTGTTACCGGTGAGGTGACACCGCTGTACGCTTCCAGCGTCATGAGCGACACCATTGCCCTTTACTATGAGGACGGACGGTTGAAGGTGTTCAACACCGAAACCGGCGATTTGATCACTGATACCACCGTGGAGCCAGTGAAGGGCCAGCAAAGCGTGATGATGGATAACAAGGGTGACGGCTACGTCTGGCTGGAGCTGCGGGATAACGATAACTTTGAGACCACCGCCACCCGCGTGTACGGCCCCGAGGGCCTTGTCTCCGACCTGACCCATCTGCAGGACAAGTATTATGCCCTGAACTATCTCATCACCACACCGGAGGGCAGGCCGCTGTACTGTGGCAACGCCAATGCGCCCAGCAGCAACGGCTCAATGTGTGACGTGCTGGATGAAAACGGCAACATTGTGTTCTATGGCCTTGGCAGCTGCTACAGCTACTACGACAACAGCCTGAACCAGCTGCCAGAACACGTGTTCGTTGCAAAACGCGGCTTTTACTACGGCTGGATGGATACGAACGGCAAATGGCTTTACTGCCAAAGCATCTTCTCTTCCATCAACGCCGACGATGAAATGGGCTATTGACCCAATAGGAGGAACGCCTTATGAAAAATGCTAAAATTTCCCGCCGCAGCTTTCTGCTTGGCCTTGCCGCCTGCTCTGCCGCAGGCATTCTCACTGCCTGCAAGGGGGATGACACCCCCGCCAGCAGCGCTTCCACCTCGCCGGAAGCACCCGCTTCTTCCGTGAGCGAGCTTGAACCCATCGGGCTGTTTACCGTGGAAGATTTTCCCAAGCTGGACGGCAGCACGGCCTGCATCCCGCTGATGGCCCAGATGATGGCCGATACCACCGGCATCGATCTGGAAGTAGCCCAGAGCGGCATTTCGGTCAGCACCACGGCCTATGCGTGGGAAAACTTCGGCCTGTACCCGGATGAGGAGTACACTGCCAGGATGCTGGTGGTCTACGAAGCGCCGGACTACGTAAAGGAAGAGCTGAAAGAAGCAAACGCCCAGCTGGAACAGAAACCCATTGGCCGGGACGCACTGGTGTTCATCGTGAACGAGAACAATCCGGTCAAGAGCCTGACCCGGCAGCAGCTGAAGGATATCTATGCCGGTAAGATCACCAACTGGAAAGAAGTGGGCGGCGAGGATCTTGCCATCGTGCCCTTCCAGCGGGGCGAAGACTCCGGCAGCCAGACCCTGTTCCGCAAGCTGCTCATTCAGGGCGGCGAACTGATGGACCCGCCCACCGAGCTGGCTCCCGCTGCCATGGGTGAGCTGGTGGACAGCATCGCCGCCTACAACAACAGCGCCAATGCCATCGGCTTCTCGGTCTACTACTACATCGACCAGATGTACTCCCAGCCCGGCCTGCGTCTGCTGGCCGTGGACGGCGTGACCCCTTCCAACGACACCATCGCCAGCGAAAGCTACCCGCTGTGCAACGAGTTCTATGCCGTTCTCCATGCGGACGCTGCCGCCGACAGCCCGGAACGCCAGCTTTACGACTGGCTGGATACCGCCGCCGGACAGGACTGCATCAAAAAATCCGGCTATGTAGCGGTGGCCCCCACCACTGCAGCGAACAGTGCCGTCTGATCTTCCAGCAATTGACAGCTTTCTGCATTTCTGTTACAATATTACACATGAATGTTGAAACTTTTTTTGCAAAGGAAGGCTCAATATGGACAATTCCTCCTCCCATGTGGAAAGCTGCTGGCGCACCCAGCTACGCAACCGCATCATTCAGGCATCCAGCCTGCTGGAAATCCTGCTCTCCGGCCTTGTGCTCATCGGTCTGCTGCTCAGCGCTGTGCCGCTCATCAAGTGGATGCCCGGCCTGCTGTTTGACGGCAACGAAGTGGAGATCCGCATTTTTCTGGAGCGGAGCCTTGACATCGTGATCGGCATCGAGTTCATCAAAATGCTGGCCAAGCACAGCCCCGGCAGCAGTCTGGAAGTGCTGCTCTACGCCATTGCCCGTCATCTGGTAGTGGGCCATGACTCGGCAGTAGAAAACCTGCTCAGCGTGGGAGCCATCGCACTGATTTTTATTGTGCGCAAGTTCTTCTTTGTGCCGGCCTTTGGTGCCCACCTGCCGGACGGCCATCCGGCACCGGATCTTTCACCTCGCCAGAGCGGCATCCCCGCCGATGCGTTTCTCTCCCGCCTGAAGGAGCGCGTCCGAACGGAGGTCTCCGAGGCCATTCCTTCCGAAGAAGAGACTTTTGACGAGTACGATTTTGAGCAGGCCGCCCCGGAACCAAAATAACATAAACAAAAATGCCCCGCAGCACTGCCGGAAAACCAGCAGGCTGCGGGGCATTTTATAATGCTTTTATTTTTTATTGTGCTTTCCGAAGCGGTACTCTTTGCCCTCACGGATGCGCTGGATATTGGCGCGGTGCATATAGATCACCATGCCGGACATAAAGCCGGAGCCAATGGCGCACACCAGCATATCACCGGCGGCATAGCCCTGCAGGGAACCGTAAATGATGGTCAGCACCGGGTAGAGTGCTGCCATGGCCACGCTGCCCAGCGACACCATGCCGGTGGGAATCAGGCACACCAGAAAGATAATGGCCAGAAACGGCAGCAGCACCGGCTGGATGGCCAGAATGGCACCAGCTGCCACCAGCACGCCCTTGCCGCCTTTGAACCCGAAGTACAGCGGGTACAGATGGCCCAGCACTGCAAAGATAGCGGCCAGATAGACACCCAGATACGGCGAAACGCCGGCATCGGCGGGCAGTATGTGGAACAGCCACCGGCCGATGCACACGGCCAGCACGCCCTTGAGCACATCGCCTGTCGCGGTCATGGCGGCAGCTTTCTTGCCAAAGGTGCGCAGCATGTTGGTCATGCCGGCCGCACCGCTGCCATGATTGCGCACATCGTCATGATATACGAATTTGCTGACGAGGATGCCGGTATCCACACTGCCCAGCAGGTACGCCTGCAGGATGGTGGCTGCGGCGATCAGGATCGCTTTCATCATAGAAACGGATGCCTCCTTTGCGGGCGCTTACACGTCCTTTGCGCCCACTTCGCCGGAGCCGCGCTCGCGGATCACCAGACGGATGGGAGTGTGTTCCAGACCAAAGTTCTCGCGGATCTGGTTGATCAGATACCGCTGGTAGCTGAAATGGAACAGCTGCTTCGAATTCACAAAGGCCACGAACGTGGGCGGGCGGGTGGATGCCTGAGTCAGATAGAAGATCTTCAGGCGGCGGCCCTTGTCGCTGGGCGGCTGCATCCGGGCTGTGGCGCGGGCCAGCATCTCGTTCAGCACGCCGGTGGGCACGCGGGCACCGTTCTGGCTGTCCACATCGCGAATCAGCTGCATGAGCTTGTTCACGTTGTAGCCGGTCTGAGCCGAGATGAAGATGATAGGAGCATAGCCCATAAAGCTGAAGCACTCGGCATAATCGCGGCGCTGCAGCTCCATGGTGTTGGTCTCCTTGCCTTCCACCGCGTCCCACTTGTTGACGACGATGATGCACGCCTTGCCCTGATCGTGGGCATAACCGGCCACCTTGCTGTCCTGCTCGGTAAAACCGACGGTGGCATCCACAAGGATCAGCGCCACGCGGCTGCGCTCCACAGCAGCCAGTGCACGCACCACCATGTAGCGCTCCAAGCCATCGCTGATGTTGCTGCGCTTGCGC
>ERZ827043.3958-NODE-3958-length-10021-cov-52.701184_pt1 | contig 10021 bp, 7 predicted proteins | sample MGYA00519923_ERZ827043 | MGnify/ENA primary metagenome ERZ827043 (study PRJEB31778, sample SAMEA3449251) | human gut metagenome | biome: human gut; feature: human-associated habitat; material: faeces | place: United Kingdom | collected 2010/2012 ...
TCCCCGTACTTCATTTGAGCAGCATATCTTCCCCCATATTTATCGGGTGAGCCGATTCAAGAGCTTTAACGTCATCACAGCTACTCTGTATGATCACTATGACGAGGTTCTGAATTTCTTTGTGAGCAGGGCTACGAATGCCTTCGCCGAATCATTCAATGCCAAGCTTCTCACAGAAGGGTGACAGATATCAAGTTCTTTCTTTTCAGACTTACTAAGCTATATGCATAACTCCCCTAGGTTTATCGGGTGAGCCCAGATTTATCGGGTGAGTCTTAAAACATAAGCAAACTAGTAAACAAAAAAGCCTCACAAGTCGTTAGACTTATGAGGCTCTATGATGGTAGTCGGTAAGAGAATCGAACTCTTATGCCAAGATTGAGAATCTTGTATCCTAACCGTTAGATGAACCGACCGTTAGTGCATTCTGGACTTCACCCCCTTTTCCTTGCTGAGCAAGCGGAAGCTGGGGGATTCGAACCCCCGGTACGGTTACCCGCACGGCAGTTTAGCAAACTACTGGTTTCAGCCACTCACCCAAACTTCCTTTCGGTGTGTTCCGTATTCCGGAGCGCTTGTCCTTAATTGCGATGCAAAGGTAGCGCTTTATTTTCATCCCTGCAAACTTTTGAGAAACTTTTTTCAAGAAATCTTCATTTCACTTCTCTTTTCCCTCCTTACACCTTAATTATATAAGTATTTCCTCACTACGATCATCTCCTGACAACAAGAAAATAGGACGCATCATCGCGATGTGTCCTATCTAATGCACAACCTTACCTGTTTTTAACAACTATCGAAAGCACTTCACCAAGAGGTACGTTCGATGTCGTTCCCAACATGGTGCGGTAGGATCATAAAAATCCTATTCACCTATAAAACTAAAACGATATTGTACCTTCATTCTAATAGCTTCGCTCGCTATAAGACGGCTGTCTTCACAGCTGGTACAACAGTCATTTACTGGGAATAAAAATGAGACGAATTAACCTGTATGAACTGTGAGTCTTGAATTCCGCGTTCTTGATCGGAGTAAAGTGTCTAAGGAGTGCAGAATATTGAACCTAAATCAGAACTAAATATAAATATTATAAGAATGTAATGAGGTTCCTAATTTAATAAATTGTATAGGTCATCATTATCCGGCAAAACCTCTTATCATGACTTTACGCTACATGTAATGATGCCGGCTATCACATCCCTTGCAGGGACATATTAACTTTTTTACTTATCGGTTGCTATAAAACCGACCTTGTTATCTTTTATATGTGACAAAGATAACAAATTCTCTTCAATTTGCAGCAAATCATATAGTTAAACTATATTTTAACAGTTAAAAAACGAGCCGTTATTGTTAATTGCAAGAAAAGATTAACATTTGTTTTTTTTGGATCATGACATAAATGATAGAAATTTATAATTATATACTCTCAAAGAGGGATATATTTCCTATCCTTTCTTTTTTAACCCATATCGATCATCTGAGATCCGAAGAATTATGCCCATTTTCCCTGCAGCCCATCCATTATCGTTGTTGAAGGTTTTATGAAATACATTAAGACAAAGTGACGAAAGGCCGGAAAGGAAACGGAAGGCATCAGATAAACCAATAAAATAGATCGTTGCAGCCTAATGACTCGGAATAAGCACAATTGCCTCAAGCCTATTTGAATACAGGCCTGAGGCAATTGACCTACTTTGAGAGACTTATTACCCCTCCAATCAACTTCACTTAGCCTTTACGCTAAAGCGGAGCATATTAGTATATTCACCGCTGGACGGGAGGCAATATTTCTTAATAGTCTGAGGACCGCACGAGCCGTTACCTATACCTCTGACCGCATAATCAAAATGTGCAAAGATCTGAGGATAACGGACAAGCTGCCAAGGATGCAGATCGGACTGCAGGAACTGCTGCTCATCATAGTGCTGCAGCGAGAAACTGACAGGACCTTCTGTAGTGACAGTAAGAGCATAGCCAGTACCTGGATTGGTGAGAATCAACTCGCGTAATGCCTGACGGTCACCAGAGCTCTGCGGATGCATATAATATCCGAACATATCATCTACCGTACCATCATAACGTCCGATGAAACTTCCAGACTGACGGTCTGGCTCATTCTCGCCGGGACCTTTTCCATAATACTCAACATTTTCCCAACCCGGAGCGAACTGCATGGCAAGTCCCATACGGCGCAGCCCCTCCCGTTGCGGACGATAGGTAGACCGCAAATCGACCGTACCATCCGCATACACCTTATAAACAAAGGTATGTGGACAGAGGGAGTCGGCCACCTCTACCGTAATCGTTGCCGTACGACTGCCTTTCTCCAATTTTGTCGTTACGGTGCAATCTGTCCGAGAAGGCTTCATACCACCTTGGGTATCATTCTCGATATAACGGAAGTTATTGTATTGAGCTCCGGCATCAGGCGTTGCTGCGAGGACATTCTGTCCGTGGGCCTTCCACGTAGACACCTGACCACTCTTACGATCCACGACAAATGTTATGTTGCGGTTGGACACTGTCGTCTTTCCATTCTTAACCACCATCTTCAGCTTCGGTTGTTTTTTCGTAAAGACTGCAGGCAACGTAGCCGGGCGCTCCTGAAGGATGTATTGCCAATCAGCCACAACATGCCGCTTCGGTAAACCCCGGCCAGGTAATGGCTTCACAAGACAGATGTCGCAATTAAGCACATACTCGTGTCCTGGCTCCAGCGCCACCGTATAAGGCAGGCTGACCTTCGTAGAGTCTCCGGGCTGTATAGCTGGCAAAGGCAGGTCGCCATGGGCTACACGCTCAATACCATCACGTAGGATCTCATACTTAAACTGGAAATATGATAGATCTAAGAAATCATACTTATTATAAAGCGTCACTTGCTTGGCAGCGAGATCAAATGTAGGAGCGAACTTCACATACTGATATACATGTTTTACCTCCGTAAGCTTGGCACTCCACTCACGTGTGGCAGGTATCAGTCCATTGTTCACGAAATTACCCTGATGGGGGCCTGGATAATCCCAGCCATTGGTCAGACGCTGCCATGTGTCTGGAGTCGTCTGCCCCTTGTTGTCCTTCAATTGTACCTGACGCGGCTCTTTCGGATCGTAAATAGCCTGATCTACCCAGTCCCAAATACAACCGCCGATGCCACGGGGGCTCTTCTCGATAATATCCCAGTATTCCTGCAGGTTGCCTACTGCATTACCCATAGCGTGGGCATACTCACACATGAAGTAAGGCTGATGCAGCGGATTATCTGTGGAATATTTCTTCACCGACTCCAGATCGGGATACATCTGTGAGTAAATATCCGTATTCGTGGCATATTCGCCCATCGGCTGCCGTGTAGCACCTTCATAATGAATGGGGCGGTCGTCAAGCTGACGCATGGCTTTGTACACTACAGCGAAATTACGGCCATTAGAGCTCTCGTTACCCATCGACCAAAAGATCACCGACGGATGATTGCGATCACGCTTTACCATACGTACGGCGCGGTCTACATACTGACCCTCCCACGTAGAGTCGTTAGTAATGCAGCCCTTACCATTATAATGATCATCCCAATTCTTATGACATTCAATATCGGCCTCATCCATGCAATACAGTCCGAGATAATCCATCATGGCATACATACGGGGCTGACGGGGATAGTGGCTCGTACGGACAGTATTGATATTAGCCCGCTTCATCAACATCAAATCCTGCATCATACGCTGTCCGGAGATGGAACGACCATCAATAGGATCGGTATCCTGCGTGTTCACGCCTTTGAAAAGTACGCGCTTGCCATTGATATACACGCCGTCTCCTCTCAACTTCACGTCACGGAAACCCACCTTCGTAGAAAAGGCCATCTCCTCACGACCATCCTTATCACGCTGTATTACTTCTACGGTATAGAGTACCGGTGTCTCTGCAGTCCATAGCTGCAAGTCCTTGAGATAAGGAAGCGTCGTATGCAAATAGGCCTCTCCCGTCCGCTTATTCACCGTTACTGGTGACTTCTGCATGGCGATAGGCGTATTATCGGGGGAATAGAGCCGCATCTCCACCGTCTTCTCCTCTTTCAAGCGATCACGGTTATCGATCATCAGATCGACATTGAGCCTTCCCTTACGATAGCCAGCTGCCGAATCCAACTCCATCGTAATGATATGATCGCGCACCGCTACCTTAGGCGTACTATACAGATACACATCACGATGAATACCACTCATATGGAACATATCCTGTCCTTCCAGATAGGAGCCGTCACTAAAGCGGAATACCTGAACAGAGATATTGTTCTCCCCCGGACGGACGACGCGCGTGAGATCAAACTCAGCAGCGTTGTTCGGACCTTGCGTATAACCTACATACTGGCCGTTTACCCAAATATAAGCCGCACTATAGATACCATCAAAATGCACGAACACACGCTGATCCTTCCAAGAGTCCGGCAACGTGAACGTGCGTCTGTAAGAACCTACCGGATTCTTACCGATACCCTTAATATTAGTAGCGACATACGGTGGATTGTCTTTAAACGGATAATCCACATTGATATACATTGGCCGCCCGTAGCCCTTCATCTCCCAGCAAGAAGGAACAGGGATGGTATCCCACGAAGAGACATCTGCACTGTCACCATAAAATTCCTTCTCACCCGGTCTTTCCTCGGGTGCGCTGACCCAACGAAAACACCACTCCCCATTAAGGCTCATCAAACGCGAACTATGCGTCGGAAGACCGTAGATTGGAGTACGATAGAAGAGTCGGTCACCCCGCATCTCACTCTCTGTGGCATAAGGGTAAAACGTGGCTACTGCCGGCTCTTTATTTTCCTCATAAATGAGCTGGTTCTCCCAATACTCACCCGGCTGTGTCGCTGAAGCAGCAACGGAGACCGGACTCTTTGACTTAGTTTTGCTGTGCTTTTGAGCTACAGTCGGAAGCGTCCCCCCCAACAACAAGCCCAATAGTATCAGTCGGATTGCTTTCATATAATAATCCTCCAATTTTAGTTAATATTTTCGTTTCTTACTTTCTACAAGTCTATCCTATTCCACTTACTATTTAAGACCATCGGATTGGCCTGCCATACACTGTCACAAATATAGCATATTATTCTGAGAAAGCAAGGTACACAACTAGAAAAAATATACACTTTCTACACAGAATCGGTCGTGAAGACCATTTTCTTTCTCTGCATGCTTGCGCATGAGCTCAGAAATTTGTACTTTTGTGAAGTGCATAGTTTGTATGTTTAGTGGTTTGAACGCTCCTAAATTACAAACTTCAGGGCTGACAAGCAAGGGTCGGCCCTTTTTTATAACTTATCAGACACACTTTTTGAGACAGTATCGACAGAAGAGGAGAAAAGTGGTCGATAGGTAGCGTTTTTTGTATTTAAACGTTGATATTTCAGTGCATTTCAGGCCTTGATTTAAGGATTCGAAAGAAGCTCCGAATTGTCGCCGTTTAGGATTTTTTAGGGGACCAGAGGCTGCTTTTCGTTGTTTATGAAGGTCGAAGGCAGGTTAAAGAGAGAGAAATAGGTTTAGCGGTGACGCTTTCTGTATTCGGCAGTGATATTCCTGTGCGTTGTTTGAAGAAATGAGTGAAGGCTGGTGGATCGTCGAAACTGAGGAGAGTGGCGATCTCGCGCACTGTCTTGTCGGAATCGGCGAGCAGTGTGCAGGCTTCGTTAAAGGTAAGGTGTGTGAGATGTTTACCGACGGTGGTGCCTAATATTTCTTTCACCACACGCGAGAGATAGATGGTAGAGGTATAGAACATGGCAGTGTAATATCGTATCTGTCGTTTATCCTGAAAGTACTTGGTTGCTAGGTGCATGCAGATATGTTATCAGAGTGTTTCTGTCAAGGACTCATAAGAAAGGCCAGATTTATTTTTATAGGTTTTTCGATGATTTGTAGTTTCAAGTGGACAAGCACTAAAGATGTGATTTTGAGCACATTTGAAAGATAGTATGACTATATGCGCGGGTTGTTATGGAGGGTCGTTTTGCTAGCTTGTCTTTCGGAAGCTTGGACTTCGTTCGATGGGGTTACGGAAGATAAATGGCCGATTGCTTGCAGGTGATGAAGAATATTTCTATATTTGCGTATATGGACTAAGTAAGGTATGTCATGCAGACAAACGATCATAAAATCGTTGATTATATTCTAGCTCTCGATAAGAAATTTGGAAAGGAAGGTACTCAAAAACTACCTTGGGCAGAGGTAAGCGCCCTTTTCTATTTTGTCCAAACGAGCGTATGTATGCGACTAAGTCATACGTTTTAAAGATGGGATTGGTATCATCGCTTTAAATATTGGTATCGTTTTTGGAATTATGGATGTGCTAGGTATGAGAGGTCAGACAGGACATTTCCGACAATGGCAGAGTAATGATATGAGTATAAAAATGTAATGGACATGGATAAAGAAATGAAGCACAGTTGTACTGATTGCGGTACACAGAATTGCAAATACAAGGACCGTACCTATCCTGATTTCTGCCTGACCACCCATATAAAGGAGGCCGACAGAGAATGGGCGTTAGAGCGTTATGAGGATGGTGGCAATAAGCGTGTGATGACAGCTAGTGCCGAGGTGGAGTATGAGGGTTACTGCCAATGGACGCGCGTACAGGAGATAATGGAGTTTGCGCGTAAGATCCACGCCCACCGTATAGGCATAGCCAATTGCATAGGACTGATCAATGAGGCGCGCATATTTGCGCGTATCTTACGGGCCAATGGCTTTGAGCCTTATTCCGTGATATGCAAGGTGGAGGGACGCCGCAAGACCTCGATGGGAATACCTGCGGAATGTGAGTCCATAGGGGCTGCTATGTGCAATCCGATTATGCAGGCGCGTCTTCTCAATGAGGCAAAGACGGATCTTAATGTGGTGATAGGCTTATGCGTGGGACATGACAGCCTGTTTTACAAATATTCCGACGCATACGTGACGACTCTGGTCACCAAAGACCGGGTGACCGGAAATAATCCTGCTGCCGCACTCTATACAGCCAATTCCTACTATAGGAAGAAGTTCTTCAAGGACGAGAAATAGGAGTGATTGGGTAGGGCAGAGGTAGCCAGAAGATGGTACATTAAGTGGAGACGGGATAGCCTTTGAAAGTTTCCATACAGGGGGATTGAATGTCCTTTCCGTTGGGTCTTGAGTTTGCGTTGATATGAATCCGGGCCGTGCTACGGCCTGGATAATGCATTTGATGAAGGGCTCCTTTCATTCCAGTTCATAGAACTTTACCCAGTCAATCTCCATCATCACCGGGTAATCCTTGGGATCAGCCTTGCCTACCCAGCTCCCTTCTATTTGCATGTCGATGAGCAGGTAATAAGGAGTGCCGAAAGGATATTGCCCTTTCTTCTCGGTTTGAATCTTTGGATAGGTAAACGTTCGCTTCCCGTTGATGGCAAACACCAGACTGTCGGGCAGGATCTCTACGGAATAGATATTATAGCCATCGGGATCGATCTCGCCTGTGGCGCTATGCTTGGGATTGTTCTCCTCTTTCAGTACGTATGTATAGTAGGAATGGACTGTCTGATAGGCAATGGTATCATGGTTAAGCCTTTCCATAATGTCGATCTCACCGCCGTCGGGCCATTTGCCTTCCTCGGGCAGCATCCATATTGCCGGCCATTCACCTTTGGCTCCATGCAGGCGCGCCTTCACTTCTACCTTTCCGTAGGTGAGGGTCTTCTTGCCTTTGGTGTATATTCCTCCGGTGACATAGCGTGCCGTGTCTTCGGGTATGATGCCGTCATTCACTCTTCCATAGAGGATCATCTTCCCGTTTTTTGTGGCATATAGGCTCTCGTGGTCGGACATATGCCTGTTCCAGTCGGATATGCCACGAGGAATCTTACTCCAGCAGGTGGTGTCCAACTTGGAATGTCTGAAGTTTTCTACCCATACCTTGCGGTACTGCTGAGCCTGTAGGGTAAGTGGGATGATCGCGAGGAATAGTGCGGAGATAAGTCTTGTCAGTTTCATATCTTAAATGGTAGGGTTCGCAATAGGTGTCTATTTGCAAATATAGATAAAATCATGGAAATGACCAAGGGTGGGAGAGCATTTTATGTCCATATGTCGCTTGTTCCAACCGATGTGGCGAAGAGGATGGAGCCAAGAAGAAGGAGAAAGGGAAGTTGTTTCGTAATATACAAGCTTTGTGCCGAAAAACGTAAATCCGATTTGTCTGTTTTGTCGTAATTTAGCCATTGGAAACACAGAATATGATATTTGTTCTATGACCTTTGTTTTAACCCTAAGACTAAATAAGAAAAGACATGGTAACATTGATGATATTGGAATTGGCCGTCGTCTTGGCTATGATCTTTATCGGTGCACGCGTAGGAGGCATCGGTTTGGGAATTTATGGTATGCTTGGCGTCTTTATCCTTGTCTATGTGTTCGGTCTTACACCCGGCAGCGCTCCTATTGATGTGATGATGATAATCGTGGCCGTGATCTGTGCTTCGGCGGCGCTGCAGGCCACGGGTGGCTTGGATTATCTGGTTGGGGTAGCCGCCAAGTTCCTTAAACGGTACCCCAGCCATATCACCTATTATGGTCCCCTCTGCACATGGTTTTTCTGTCTACTGGCCGGAACGGCACACACTTCTTACTCGCTTCTTCCTATCATCAGTGAGATAGCCCAGGCCAACGGTACGCGCCCGGAGCGTCCAATGAGTCTGGCGACGATCTCAGCTTCGTTAGGCATTACCGGCAGTCCGGTATCGGCAGCTACGGTGGCCATCATCTCGGATGAGCTGTTGGGCCCCAAGGGTGTCGAGCTGGGTACTGTGCTGCTGATCTGCATCCCCTCTAGCTTGATCGCCATCCTTGTGGCGGCTTTCATCGAGAACTTCGTGGGGCGCGAGCTTAAGGATGATCCTGAATACCAGCGCCGTGTGCGTGAGGGCATCATTAGTCCCGAGGAGGACCGCCGGCGCGTGGAGGCGTTCGAGACACATCCTGATCCCCGTGCACGTCGCTCGGTGTGGGTGTTCCTGCTCGGTGTAGCTTTGGTCGTGTTGTTCGGCAGCATGCCGTCGTTACGTCCTGAGGGAGTGACGATGAGCGAGACCATCGAGATGCTGATGATGGCAGACACCGTCTTTATCCTTCTTGTCGGTCGTGGCGATGTGAATAAGCTTACCTCGGGATCGGTATTTTCTGCCGGTATGAGTGCCGTGGTGGGTATCTTTGGCGTAGCCTGGATGGGATCAACTTTCTATGTGGGCAATGCGACGATGATCAACGGTGCCCTTTCTGGAATGGTACAGCATGCACCATTTCTCTTTGCCATCGCCCTTTTTGTGATGAGCATCATGCTCTTCTCACAGGCTGCCACGGTGATGACGCTCTATCCTGTTGGTATTGCCCTCGGCATCTCTCCGCTACTACTGATCGCCATGTTCCCCGCGGTCAACGGCTATTTTTTCTTTCCCAACTATCCTACGGAGGTGGCGGCATTGGAGTTCGACCGCTCGGGCACTACGCACGTGGGCAAGTATGTGGTCAACCACTCTTTCCAGCTGCCCGGCTTTGTCACTACTATTGTAGCGGTGGCCCAGGCTTATGTCATGACGTTGTTCCTTTAAGTCCCAGATGGGATGCTACGGAAAGAACGATGATGGCTGTCGGACGGTAATATATAAGGTGAGGGAGTACGTGAGATGGGAGCGTGCGCCTTCTGTTGACTATGAAGAGACGATGACACGTCATATTCCATACGTCTCCGTGGAGCGTTGTCGTGTGAGGGCAGAGGATTTCCCTCCTTTTGGGCGTATGAGGGCCGTCACTACGACAACAAGAAGGTTGACAAGCTCTTTGGATACGGCACCAATCGTATTGAGCTTGGCTTTATCCCAAATCGGTCATTAGAGATATAATTGCCTTTATTTCTAATGACCGCCATTAGAAAATTAGATGGCTCTAGTTAATTATACCGTTGCAAACTTGACATTATAATGGTTCATGGAAA
>ERZ827043.3960-NODE-3960-length-10021-cov-3.149107_pt1 | contig 10021 bp, 9 predicted proteins | sample MGYA00519923_ERZ827043 | MGnify/ENA primary metagenome ERZ827043 (study PRJEB31778, sample SAMEA3449251) | human gut metagenome | biome: human gut; feature: human-associated habitat; material: faeces | place: United Kingdom | collected 2010/2012 ...
TGTCGGCAGCCATGTCGGGGTCGGTGCCCTGGCGGAAATAGACAGTTACGCTTGCGCTGCCCAGAGCGGCGCTGGAAGTCATGTAGGTCATGTCCTCCACACCGTTGATAGCCTGCTCGAGCGGTACGATGACCGATTTCTGGATCGTCTCGGCGCTGGCGCCCGGATACGAGGCGCGCACCATCACCGTCGGGGGTGCGATGTCGGGATACTGCTCCACGGGCAGTGTCACCAGACCGATCAGACCGCCGATTACGATTACGATGGATATGACCGACGCCAGTACGGGTCGTTCGATAAAATGTTTCAGTGTCATAGGTTATTCCTCCTTTTCGGTTTCGGTTTGGGCGGCAGCTGCCGGTGCGGCCTGGGGTGCGGCGCCCTGCGTCTTGGCTACGATGGGGGTACCCTCGCGCAGCAGGCCGACGCCCTCGGCTACGATGACGTCTCCCGGGACGAGGCCCGACTTGACGATATATTCCCGTCCGTTGTTGATTTTCTCCACGTCGATCATGGACGAGGTAGCCTTGCCGTCTACCACTTTATATACATATACTTTGTCCTGCAGTTCGAACGTCGCTACCTGGGGAACCACGATGCAATCCGTGTAATTGACGGGCAGGATAATGCTTCCTGCGCCGCCGCTGTGGAGCAGGCCTCCCTTGTTGGGGAATGCCGCGCGCAGCTGCACGCTGCCCGTCGAGGAGTCGATAATACCGCTGATCGACTCGATGCGGCCTGTCTGGTCGTAAATCGAACCGTCGTTGAGCTGCAACTGTATGTCGGGCATGTTCTTGAGCGTGTTGGCGATCGAGCCGTATTTACGGGTCAGATTGAGCAGCTGGTTTTCGGTCATCGAGAAATAGACGTACATCTCCGAATTGTCCGAAACGGTCGTAAGCGGCTGCGGCATCGACGCGCTCACCAGTGCGCCGACACGGTACGGCAGCGTACCTACCATGCCGTTGGCCGGGGCCTTCACGACCGTGTAGGAGAGGTTATTGGCGGCATTTACGCGCTGTGCCTCGGCCTGTGCGAGCTGCGCCTTTGCCGTCAGCAGCGTGTTTTCGGCTGTCGAGAGGTCGTACTGCGACACGACGCTCTTTGCGAAGAGTTCCTTCTTGCTGTCATATGTCAGCTGGGCCGTTGCCACGCTGGCCTTTGCCGCTGCGACATTGGCTTCTGCTGTCTGGAGCGCTGCCTTGTAAGGTACCTGGTCTATGATGAAAAGGGTCTGTCCTTTCGAAACCGACTGGCCCTCGGTGACACGCAGTTCGGAGATGGTTCCCGAAACCTGCGGATAGATGTCGATGTCCTGGCGTCCGCGGATCGTTGCCGAGTAGTTGCTCTGGATTTCGCGGTCGGTAGTGGCAATGGTCGTCACGCCGTATTGCGCGGGGCCTTGCTCCGTGGGTGCCTGACCGCACGAAACGGCTGCCATGAAGCTTGCCATGATAGCAGCTTTCACAAATGTTTGCTTCATACTTTTCTCCTGTTTTAAACTAAAAAAACTTTTTTCGTTGCAAAAGTACCCTAAAAAGGGTGTGATCGTGCCTTTATATTGCGAACAGTGTTGGTATTTTTCGGAACAAAATTTGGGAAAATATCGGAAAATGCGCTAAATTTGTTCGAAAAACGAATTCATATGTCTGCCATAAATCCTATAATTACTACTGCCGAAGAGCAATTCGTAGTCGGGGAATCCGATTTTTCCTATTTCAACAATTATGCGAACCGCTGTGAGGGAGGGGCCATTCTGTTTTGCCGCAAAGGCAGCGCCCATGTGACTGTAAACCAATACGGAGGTCTTGTGAAACGGAATACCCTGGTGCTCGTACTGCCCGGTTCGATGCTGATGCTCACGGAGCGAACCGATGACTTCCGGATGACGTTCTGCGCCTTTTCGCACGATATTTTTTCCGAGGCGGCGTTTCGGCTCCGGCTCGAGCCCTCCTTTTTCCGCACCCTGCGCGAGAATCCGATCGCCTATCCCCCGGCGCGTATCGTCGAGGGGGCTGCCATCTGGTTTCAGATGGCGGCTTATACCTACCGCGACCGGAATAATATTTTCCGCAACACGATCATCCGCAACCGTTTGCAGAATGTGCTGATGGAGATTTACGACAAGTTGCAGCGTTTTGTGGGCATGCAGCGCCAGGTGCCCGAATCGACCACGCGGCAGACCGAACTGTTCCACAGGTTCGTGGCCTTCGTGCACGAGTTCGGTTCGCAGGAGCGCGAAGTGTCGTTTTATGCCGACAAACTCTGCATTTCCACCCGTTACCTCTCGACCATCGTGCGCACGATCGCGCACAGCACCGCCAAGGAGTTTATCGACCGGTCGGTCTTGCTGGAGATCAAGATGCTCCTGCAATCGACCGACTTGTCGGTGCAGGAGATCGCCTACCGCCTGCATTTCCCCGACCAGTCCTACCTGGGGCGTTATTTCAAGAAACATACGGGTGAATCTCCCACCGAGTACCGCAATTCCAAGAAATAAGCCGCCCCGCCGGGCGGCTTTCGTTTTGTCGCGGGGCGCCGGCGTGTTTGGAACCCGAATTGCAGTAAGGAGCTTCGAATCGCTTAATATCGCAAAATTATGAAAACCATTGAAATTCTCGGGGGAAAGGCCGAATACTACCTTTCCCATGTCTGCCGGACGATCGACAAGCGCCTGCTTTACCTGCCCGCACCCGATACGGTCGACAAGGTCTGGATCGAATCCGACCGTAACATCCGGACGCTCGGCAGCCTGCAATGGATCCTCGCCCACGGGCGCCTGGCCGGTACGGGCTATGTCTCGATCCTGCCCGTAGATCAGGGCATCGAACACTCCGCCGGGGCGTCGTTCGCCCCGAACCCGGCCTATTTCGACCCGGAGAATATCGTCAGGCTGGCCATCGAGGGCGGCTGTAACGCCGTGGCTTCGACCTTCGGCGTGCTGGGCGCCGTGGCACGCAGATATGCACACAAGATACCGTTCATCGTCAAGCTCAACCACAACGAGCTGCTCACCTACCCCAACACCTATGACCAGGTGATGTTCGGCACCGTGCGCGATGCCTGGAACATGGGCGCCGCCGCCGTGGGGGCTACGATCTATTTCGGGTCGGAGGAGAGCCGCCGCCAGCTCGTGGAGATAGCCCAGGCGTTCGACTATGCGCACGAGCTGGGCATGGCGACGATCCTGTGGTGCTACCTGCGCAACGAAGGTTTCAGGAAGGACGGGGTGGATTACCATGCTTCGGCCGACCTGACGGGGCAGGCGAACCACCTGGGCGTGACGATCAAGGCCGACATCGTGAAGCAGAAGCTGCCCGAGAACAACGGCGGGTTCCGTGCCGTCGGCTTCGGCAAGACGCGTGACGAGGTGTACACGAAGCTGACGACCGAGCATCCGATCGACCTTTGCCGCTACCAGGTGGCCAACGGTTACATGGGACGCGTCGGGCTGATCAATTCGGGCGGCGAGTCGCACGGGGCATCCGATTTGCAGGAGGCCGTGATGACGGCCGTCGTCAACAAGCGGGCCGGCGGCATGGGACTTATCAGCGGCCGCAAGGCGTTCCAGCGCCCGATGAAGGAGGGCGTGGCGCTGCTCAACGCCATCCAGGACGTATATCTCGACCCCGAGGTCACGATCGCATAATAACCGGCCGTGCAAAACCGTTTTTTTTGTACGATAAAAGAGGAAAAAAGTGCATTTATGAAAATAACATTCTTCGGAACCCAACCCTACGACCGCGAGTCGTTCGACCGCGCCAATGCGTCCTTCGGGTTCGAGTTCAATTACCATCGCAGCCACCTGAACGGCAACAACGCCCTGCTGGCGCAGGGGGCCGACGCGGTCTGCATCTTCGTCAACGACACGGCCGACGCCGGCACGATACGTCAGCTGGCCGCGATGGGCGTGAAACTGATCGCACTGCGTTGCGCCGGCTTCAACAACGTAGACCTGAAGGCCGCGGCCGAATACGGCATCCCCGTCGTGCGCGTTCCGGCCTATTCGCCCCATGCCGTCGCGGAACATGCCGTGGCGCTGATGCTGGCGCTCAACCGCAAAGTCCACCGTGCCTACTGGCGCACGCGCGACGGGAATTTCTCGCTGCACGGCCTGATGGGGTTCGACATGTACGGCAAGACGGCGGGCATCATCGGCACCGGCAAGATCGCCCGTGAGCTGATCCGGATACTCAAGGGGTTCGGCATGAAGGTGCTGGCTTACGACATCTTCCCCGATGCGGAATACGCCGCGCAGGCGCAGGTCGAATACGTGACGCTCGACGAGCTTTACCGCCGTGCGGACATCATTTCGCTGCACTGCCCGCTGACCGACCAGACGCGCTATATGATCAACGGCGATGCTATCGGCAAGATGAAGCCCGGCGTGATCCTAATCAATACGGGGCGCGGCCAGCTGATCCATACCGAGGCGCTGATCGAGGGGCTGAAGGAGAAGAAGATCGGGGCAGCCGGGCTGGACGTTTACGAAGAGGAGGCCGCCTATTTCTACGAGGATACCTCCGACCGGATCATGGACGACGACATCCTGGCGCGCCTGCTGTCGTTCAACAACGTCATCATGACCTCGCACCAGGGTTTTTTCACACGTGAAGCGTTGGATAGTATAGCGCATACTACATTGCAGAATATTAACGATTTCGACAAGCACCGCAAATTGGTGAACGAGGTGCGTGCCGAACCTGAAAAAGCGATAGGATGAAAAAAGTAGTTTTGCTCCGCCACGGCGAGAGCACATGGAACAGGGAAAACCGTTTTACGGGATGGACGGATGTCGATCTGAGCGAGAAAGGCGTTGCCGAAGCGGCCAGGGCCGGGGAACTGCTCCGCAAGGAGGGTTTCCTGTTCGGGCATGCCTATACCTCCTACCTGAAACGCGCCGTCAAGACGCTCGACGTGGTGCTCGACAAACTGGATCAGGACTGGATCCCGGTCTCGAAGAGCTGGCGGCTCAATGAAAAGCATTACGGGATGTTGCAGGGGCTCAACAAACGGGAGACCGCCGAAAAGTACGGCGACGAACAGGTACACATCTGGCGCCGCAGTTACGACGTCGCCCCGGCGCCGTTGGGCGAGGAAGACCCGCGCAACCCGCGTTTCGATCCCCGTTACCGCGATGTCCCCGAGGCGGAACTGCCCCGCACCGAATCGCTCAGCGACACCGTCGCGCGTATTATGCCCTACTGGAAATGCGAGATCCTGCCGGCGCTGGCGCATCACGACGCCATCCTGGTCGTCGCCCACGGCAACAGCCTGCGCGGCATCATCAAGCACCTGAAAGGCATTTCGGACGAGGCGATTTCGGAGTTCAACCTCCCGACCGCCGTGCCTTATGTCTTCGAGTTCGACGAGGGTCTCAACTACGCGGGGGATCGTTTCCTGGGCGACCCCGATGAGATAGCCCGGCTGATGGCCGCCGTTGCCGATCAGGGCAGGAAAGGCTGAGGCGTAGCGCGCCCGTCGCCCGATGCCGCACGGGTACTGCTGTGGAAATTGCTGCCGGCTGGCTGGCGTCCGGTGTAGTTCGGAACTGGCCGGGGCAGGGAGCCGGTTGGCCGGATATGCCGCGAAGTACCCCGTATTTGAAATCCCCGTACACTTTTCCAGTGTGCGGGGATTTTCGTACGCGATGCGGAAGCCTGCGTTTTGTCCGGGGCAGAAACTGCGTTTTATCCGGGCTGATCGTACCTGGCGAGCTGTTTGTGCCGGCCTGTTTTTACCGTTTAGTCCGCCGTTCTCTCCGGTTCTCTCCGTTTTTCCCGTCCGCCTCCTTTTGCCGGCCGTGCCGCCGGGTCAGTTTTGTGTCCGGTATTCGTTGGGCGACTGCCCCACGCACTTCTTGAACAGGCGCGTGAAGTGTTGCGGATACCTGAACCCGAGCTCGTAGGCGATTTCGCTGATCGACTTGGTCGTGTCGAACATGCGTTCCTTGGCGATGTCGATGACTTTCAGCTGGATGTATTCCTGCGCCGATTTCCCGGTCTCCTTTTTGACCAGGTCGCCGAAATAGTTGGCCGAAAGGTGCAGCTGCTCAGCGCACCAGCGTACCGAAGGCACCCCGTCGCGCTGCGGGGCGTCATCCCGGAAATAGTCGTTGAGCAGCCGTTCGAATCCCGACAGGGCGTCTTTGTTGACGTCGCTGCGCGTGGTGAACTGCCGCTCGTAGAAGCGCACGCTGTAATTGAGCAGCAGTTCGATGTTCGAGACGATCAGCGTCCGGCTGTGCTTGTCGATGGCGTGCTGCAATTCGCCCGCGATGTTCTGCAGGCAGTCGATCACTACGTGCCGCTCCTGCTCCGAGAGGTGCAGCGCTTCGTAGGATTCGTAGGAGAAGAAGGTGTAGCGGCCGATGTTGCGCCCGAGCGACGTGCCGCGGATCAGGTCGGGGTGGAACAGCAACGCCCAGCCTTTGGGCTGGAAAACCTCGCCGTTATCCTCGACGCCGACCACCTGTCCCGGGGCCGTGAAAACGAGCGTCCCTTCCTGGTAGTCGTAGTAGTTGCGCCCGTAGCGCAGGTCGCCGCATTTGACATCTTTCAGGAAGATGCAGTAGAACCCGTACAGGCGGCGCGAGTGACGCATGCGCGGGCATTTCGACATGTCGATGACGCTGACCAGCGGGTGCAGGGTTTCGATTCCCATCAGTTCGTTATACTGGTACACATGATCCAGCCTTGCGATCTCTTCCATAGTTGTTCCGGTTTGTTTGACACAAAGTTAGTGTTTTTTTCTTCGCTTGCCGCACCTGCTGCGGCGGATCGGTAATAATGGTATGACGAACTGTAATCCGGGTAATGACGGACAGTGCGGAATACCCTACTTTTGCAACATGATAATTTGTTAAGGCGTCAAAACTATGGAAACGAGGATTTTAAACAATGGTGTGGAGATGCCGGTGCTGGGGTTCGGCGTCTACCAGGTGGACGGGGCGATTTGCGAACGGTGCGTGTCTGATGCCCTGGCGGCCGGTTACCGGTCGATCGACACGGCAGCCGCCTATATGAACGAACGCGCCGTGGCGCGGGCCGTCCGCCGGAGCGGCATCCCTGCGCGGGGCGCCGGAGGATATGGTACGGATCGCCGCGCTCGACATGAAGCAGAGCTGTTTCCTCTCGCACCGCGATCCGCAGACGGTCGAATGGCTCGGGACTATGAAGTATGACCTCGATAAATAGCGGACGGATGAAAAAAGGAATTCTTGCGGCGTTTGTCGCGGCGCTGGCGCTGACGGCGGAAATTTACGCACAAACCAACGATACGGGTAACATGGAAACGAAGGAGAGAATATACGGATCGGTTTTTCCCCGGGGGGAGAAGCTGCCGGAAATGTTTGCGAAGTATTTTACCGGGCAGGCCTATCTTGCGCGGCTGACGCGTGACGAGGCCCTGAACTGCCCCGTTTCGAACGTCACGTTCGAGCCGGGTTGCCGGAACAACTGGCACAGCCACACGGGCGGGCAGCTGCTCGTCGCCGTGAGCGGCCGGGGGTATTATCAGGCGAAGGGCGAACCTGCGCGGGAATTGCTGCCGGGCGACGTGGTCGAGATCGGCCCCGGCGTGGTGCACTGGCACGGCGCGGCCCCCGACAGCTGGTTTTCGCACCTGGCCGTCGAGACCAACCCGCAGACGAACCGCAATACGTGGCTGGAGCCGGTCGACGACGCGCAGTATGCCGCGGCGACCGCCCCTGCGGCTGCCGTCGTTCCGCAGCTGGGCGCCGAGGCGCTCCGCAACCGTGCGGAACTTTTCTCGGGCGATGCCTCGGGACTGGGGGCGACGGATCCCGAATTAATCGAAATTTTTGATAACTTTGCATTCGGCGAAGTCGCCGGTTACGGCGACCTCGATACCCCTACGCGGATGATGTGCATCCTCGCATCGTGTATCGCCGCGCAGGGGCAGGCCGAGTTCCGGACGATGCTCGCAGGGGCGCTCAACGCCGGCGTGACGCCCGTCGAGGCGAAGGAAGTCCTCTACCAGGCGGTGCCGTACGTGGGGATGGCCAAGGTGCTCGATTTCGTACATATCGCCAACGATGTGCTGGTGACGCGCGGCGTGGCGCTTCCGCTCGAAGGACAGTCGACGACCTCGCCGGGGACGCGGTTCGAAAGGGGACTGGCCGTCCAGAAGGCCATTTTCGGCGCAGGACATATCGACGCCCTGCGCGAAGCGGCCCCCGAAGGCCAGAAACACATACAGGATTACCTGTCGATGAATTGCTTCGGTGATTTCGTCACCCGCGGCGGGTTGGATGCCCGGACGCGCGAGCTGCTGACATTTTCGATGCTGCTCACGCTGGGCGGCTGCGAACCGCAGCTCAAGGGGCATATCCGCGGCAACCTGAACCTGCGCAACGACAAACGGACGCTGCTGACCGTCATCACGCAGCTGCTGCCCTACGTGGGCTATCCGCGGTCGCTCAACGCGATCGCCTGCCTGAATGAAGTGGCGCCCGGGAGAGAATAAACGAAGATGAAGATTATGGCGAAAAAAGTATTGATACTCTCCTCCAGCCCGCGGCGCGGGGGAAATTCCGACCGGCTCTGCGACCGTTTCATGGCGGGTGCGCAGCAGGCCGGACACGAGGTCGAAAAGATTTTCCTGAAAGACCGCAGGATCGGCTATTGTACGGGTTGCGGTGCCTGCTACGGCGGTGCCGGGCCCTGCCCGCAGAAAGACGATGCGGCCGGGGTGATCGGCAAGATGGTCGAAGCGGACGTGATCGTGATGGCTACGCCGGTCTATTTCTATACGCTCAGCGCACAGATGAAGACCCTGATCGACCGCTGCTGCGCCCGCTACCTGGAGATGAAGGGCAAGGAGTTTTATTTCATCCTGACGGCCGCCGAAGAGAGCGTCCCGATGATGGAACGCACGGTGGAGTGTTTCCGCGGCCTGCTCGACTGCCTCGAAGACCCCCGCGAGAAAGGCGTGGTCTACGGGGGCGGGGCATGGCGTGCCGGCGACATCGAGGGGATGCCCGCGATGGATGAGGCCTATGCCATGGGGCGCGGCGTATAAACGGATTGAAAATTACGGATTATGAGATTACCGGTTTTAATAGCGACCGTCGCGGTATTATTCCCGGCCACGGACATGCAGGCCCAGACGGCCTCCGGCAAAAAGGTGCTCGTCGCCTATTTCTCACATAGCGGCAACACGCGCGAAATGGCGCGGCAGATTGCCGAGGCTACGAACGGGGATCTTTTCGAGATCGTCCCTCAGAGCGCCTACCCTGCGCAATACGATGCCGTTATGGCCCAGGCCAAGCGCGAGATCGGCCGGGGATACCGGCCCGCGCTGAAGGGGCGCCTGCCCGACATCGGCGCATACGACGTGATTTTCGTCGGCTCGCCCTGCTGGTGGGGCACCGTCGCGCCGCCCGTAGCGACGTTCCTTGCCGCGTACGACTGGTCGGGAAAGACCGTTGCGCCGTTCATGACGCACGGGGGCAGCCGCATGGGCCGCAGCGAGGAGGACATCGGAAAGCTCTGTCACGGGGCTACCCTGCTGGGCGGGCTGCCGGTGCGCGGCAGTGCCGTGAAAGGCTCGCTGGATGCAGTCGGTAAATGGATCGGGGGAATGAATTTGTCAAAATAAACGAAAACGGATGTTACGCAAAATCAGAATCACGGCTGCTGCCGTTTTTTTCACGGTGATCACGCTGCTGTTGCTCGATTTCACGGGAACGCTCCATGCGTGGTTCGGCTGGATGGCGAAGGTGCAGCTGTTGCCTGCTGTCCTGGCCGTCAATGCGGGCGTGGTCGCGGCACTCGTGCTGCTGACCCTGCTTTTCGGACGGGTCTACTGTTCGGTCATCTGCCCGCTGGGCGTCTTTCAGGATGTCGTGTCGCGGGCGGCCGCCCGGCGGCGGAAGAACCGCTTCCGCTACTCGCGGGCGCTGTCGTGGCTGCGCTACGGCATACTGGCGCTGTTCCTCGTGGCGCTGGTCGCCCATTTCAAGCCCGTGTCGAACCTGCTGGCGCCCTACAGCGCCTAC
>ERZ827043.3962-NODE-3962-length-10015-cov-2.815361_pt1 | contig 10015 bp, 7 predicted proteins | sample MGYA00519923_ERZ827043 | MGnify/ENA primary metagenome ERZ827043 (study PRJEB31778, sample SAMEA3449251) | human gut metagenome | biome: human gut; feature: human-associated habitat; material: faeces | place: United Kingdom | collected 2010/2012 ...
GAAGAAAATTTCCATAAAGCAATAAATGATGACCTAAATATGCCACTTGCAATGAGCTTTGTATGGGAAGCAGCAAGATTTGAAAAGAAAAATCCAGAAGTTGCAAAATTATTATCTAAATTTGATACTGTTTTAGGAATTAAAATAGATGAAATAAATTCAAAAAAAGAAGAAATTCCACAAGAAATTTTAGATTTAGCAGAACAAAGAAAAATTGCAAGAGAGAATAAAGATTGGGCTAAGTCTGATGAATTAAGAGATTTAATTAATGAAAAAGGCTATGAAGTTAAAGATACAAAAAATGGCCAAGAAATTTATGGAAAATAAAATGTCAAAGGGGACGGCCTTTTTTGACATATTACAAAAATCAAAATAATAAAATAAAAGTTGTAAAAAAAGGACGTCCCTTTTGACAACATAGGAGGAATAAAAATGGCAATATTATTACCAGGAGGAGCAGGATTTATAGGAAGTCATACTGCTGTAGAATTATTAAATAAAGGAAGAGAAATAGTTATAATAGACAACTTCTCAAATAGTACACCAAAGGCACTTGAAGCAATAAAAAAAATAACAGGAAAAGATTTTAAATTCTATGAAATGGATTATTTAGACAGAGAAAAATTAGAAAAAGTATTTGAGGAAAATAACATAGAAGCAGTAATGAACTTTGCAGGTTATAAAGCAGTTGGAGAATCAGTACAAAAACCAATAGAATATTATGAAAACAATATATCAGGAGCATTAGTATTATTAGATACAATGAGAAAATACGGATGCAAAAAATTTATATTTAGCTCATCAGCAACAGTATATGGAGAACCAGAAAAAATGCCAATAACAGAAGATACACCAACAGGAGGAACAACAAATCCATATGGAACAACAAAATTATTTATTGAACAAATATTAAAAGATATCTATAAATCAGATAACACATGGGACATATGCATATTAAGATACTTCAACCCAGTAGGAGCTCATGAAAGTGGACTAATAGGAGAAGAACCAAAAGGAATACCAAACAACTTAATGCCATATGTAGCAAGAGTTGCAGCAGGAACATTAAAAGAATTATCAGTATTTGGAAATGATTACAATACACCAGATGGAACAGGTGTAAGAGATTACATTCATGTTGTAGACTTAGCAAAAGGTCATATAAAAGCATTAGAAAAACTAGAAAAAGAACAAGAAGGATTATATATTTATAATTTAGGAACAGGACACGGAGTAAGTGTATTAGATATGGTAAAAGGATTTGAAAAAGCAACAGGAAAAGAAGTACCATACAAAATTGCACCACGTAGACCTGGAGATATTGCAATATGCTATGCTGATCCAACAAAAGCAAAAGAAGAATTAGGATGGAGTGCAGAAAAAAATATTGATGATATGTGTAAAGATAGTTGGAATTATATAGAAAAAAGTCAAGCTAAATAGTTTGACTTTTTTTGATATATAGATTATAATAATATATGTATTTTAAAGGGTTTGGAGGAAATAAATTGAAAAATTTTAAACAAATAATAGCAAAACAAATATCAAAAATAATAAATATAGATGAGCAAGAATTAACAAGTTACATAGAAACACCAAAAGATACCAAAAATGGTGACTATGCTTTCCCATGCTTTAGACTAGCAAAAGAATTAAGAAAAGCACCACCAGTCATTGCAAATGAAATAAAAGAAAAAATAGAATTAACTGATGAAATAGAAAAAGTAGAAGTAGCAGGAGGTTATTTAAACTTTTTTATAAATAAATCAGAATTAGCAGTAGAAGTATTAAAAGAAATTTCAAATGTAGAGCAATATGGAAAATCTGAATTGGGAAAAGAAAAAAATATAGTAATAGATTATTCTGCACCAAATATAGCAAAACAATTCCATATAGGACATTTACGTTCAACAGTAATAGGTGGAGCTTTATACAACATATATAAATATTTAGGTTATAATGTAACAGGAGTAAATCATTTAGGAGACTATGGAACACAATTTGGAAAACTAATAGAAGGTTACAAAATGTGGGGAAAAGAATATAATATCGAAAAAGATCCAATAAATGAACTAACAAAAATTTATATAAGAATAAATGAAGCTTGCAAAGAAAATGAAGAAATATTAGAAAACTGTAGAAATAATTTCAAAAAACTAGAAGATGGAGACCAAGAATGTGTTGAAATTTGGAAAAAATTTAGAGAATTAAGTTTAAAAGAATTCCAAAAAGTATATGATTTATTAGGAAGCAAATTCGATTCATGGAATGGAGAATCTTTCTATTCAGACAAAATGCCAGAAGTAATAGATATATTACAAAAAACAGGTAAATTAGTAGAATCACAAGGAGCTAAAATAATAGACTTAGAAGATAAAGGAATAAATACACCATGTATTATAGAAAAATCAAATGGTTCTACAACATATGCTACAAGAGATTTGGCAGCTATACTTTATAGAGCAAGAACATATGATTTTGACAAAGCATTGTATGTAACATCATATGAACAAGTATTACACTTTAAACAAGTATTTGAAGTAGCAAAACTTTTAGGACTAGATGAAAAATATACAAAAGGATTAGAACATGTATCATTTGGAATGGTATTATTACCAACAGGAAAAATGTCAACAAGAGAGGGTAATGTAATAAGATTAGATGAATTACTAAAAGAAGCAATTTCTAGAGCTAAAGAAATAATAGAACAAAAAAATCCAGAATTAGAAAATAAAGAAGATGTAGCAAAAAAAGTTGGTATAGGAGCAGTTATTTTTAACGACTTATCAGCATCAAGAATAAAAGATGAAGTATTTGATTGGGACACAATATTAAACTTCCAAGGAGAAACAGGACCATATATTCAATACACATATGTACGTACAAAAAGTGTATTAGAAAAAGCAGAATATTTACCAAAAATTGAAGAAGTAAAAACTGAAATGCTAACAGATGAATGTTCACAAGATATACTAAAATTAATATACAATTTCCAAGATATATTAGTTCAAGTAACAGAAAAGAATGAACCATCAATTTTAGCTAGATATTTAATAGATTTAGCAAAATCGTATAGCAGTTTCTATAATGAAAATAAAATAATTGTTGAAGATAAAGAAGTGCAAAATGCACGTGTATATTTAACATATGCAACATCTGAAGTTTTAAAGCAAGGAGCTAAATTATTAGGAATAGAAATGCCTGAAAAAATGTAAAAATAAGAGGAGTAGTAAAAATTACTACTCCCATTTTCATATTAATCTCCGCCGTCATGTTCCTTTTTCATAGTGCTCACCAACTTTCTATAATATGAAAAATTAATAGTTACTCAAAAAGTATAACAAAAAGTAATAAAAAAATCAATAAAAAAAGTGGAAACTCATAATTCCCACTTTTTTTTAATAAACTATTTTTTATCATCTTTCATAACTTCTTTTATAGCTCCTAAACTTGAAAGAGCACTAGTTGCTTCAAAAGGAATAAATACTTTATTAGCTTCACCATCAGCAACTTTTTCTAAAGCTTCAAGAGATTTTAATTGAACTAATTTTTCATCTGGATCTGATTTCTTAATAGCATCATAAACCATTTGAATTTCTTTAGCTTTAGCTTCAGCAACTTCTTTTATAGCTTGAGCTTCACCGGCTGCTCTAGTAATTCTAGCTTCTTTATCAGCTTCAGCTTCTAAGATAGCAGCTTGTTTTTTACCTTCAGCAATAGTAATTGCAGATTGTCTTTGAGCTTCAGATTCAAGAATTAAAGCTCTTTTATTTCTTTCTGCATTCATTTCTTTTTCCATTGCATCTCTGATATCAGCAGGTGGTGTAATATCTTTAATTTCAACTCTATCTATTTTACATCCCCATCTATCAGTAGCTTCATCTAAAACAACTCTTAATTTATTATTAATACCATCTCTAGAACTAAATGTTTCATCTAAGTCCATTTTACCAATGATATCACGAATTGTTGTAATAGCTAAATATTCAATACCTTTCTTTAAGCTTTGAATTTCATAAACAGCTTTTGCTGGATCTGTTATTTGATAGAAAACAACAGTATCTATAGTAATTGTAACATTATCTTTTGTAATAACTCCTTGAGGTGGAACATCCATTGTTTGTTGTTTTAAACTAACAACACTTCTTACATGATCAAAAAATGGAATTATAATTGTAAGACCTGCATCAGCAACTTTATAAAATTTACCTAATCTTTCAATTATATAAACCTCAGATTGTTTAACGACTTTTATTGATTTGAATGCTATAACTAAAATAATAGCTAATAAAATTAATAAAAATACCATAATTAAATCCTCCTTATAAACAATATTTATTTTAACACTTAAAAATATTAAGTAATATAAAAAACTAAATTAAATTTTAGACTCTACTTTTTCAGAATCAACAAGTTTTACAATAGCTTTAACACCATTAATTTTTAAAACTTCAACCTCTGAACCTTCTTTAATAATTTCATCATTTTCAGTTTCAGCAGACCAAACTTCACCATTCAATTTTATTTGACCAGAAGAGTGAATAGGGTCTATATCTTTTATAACTAAAGCTTTTTTACCAATTATGGAAAATACATTAGTATTTGTTTTTTTAACATCAACAAACTTTTTTACTAAAGGCTTAGTTGCTAGTATAAAAATAGTTGAAGTTATTAGAAATACAGTAGTTTGAATGATTATATTTGTAGTAAAAAAACTAACTATCATTGCAAATAAGGCTCCGATTCCAAACCAAAAAATTAAAAATCCTAAAGTGAAAATCTCACCTACAAAAAATAGTCCGGCAACGATTAGCCAAAATTGCCACATAAAAACCATCTCCAATCTTTTCCATACATTTATATTATACTATAAAAATTTAATTAATTCAACTGTAGACATTGTAATTTTACTAAAAAAATGATATATTAATACTATCATTTATAATAAAATATAAGTAGAGAAAAAATGAACCTAAGAAAAAATAAAGGAATAACAATGGTAGCCTTAGTAATAACAATAATAATCCTACTAATTTTAGCAGGAATATCAGTAACAGGAGTAATAAGAGGAATAGATGAAACAAATGAAAGCACTCAAATATCACAATTAGAAATGGTTCAACATGCACTACTAGAAAGAAAAACAAAAGCAGATCTAACAAAAGAAAAAGAAACATTACCAGGAACAACTGCAGACTATACAGAACTACAAAACCTAATAAACGAAATAAATACAATGAGTTCAGCAAATATCACATTAAGAGGAAATAAAGAAGATTATAAAGAACTATCAACAGCAGATTTAAAAGAACTAGGAATAGAAAAAGAAACAAATACCTTCATAGTAAATTATAAAACAGGAGAAGTAATAAACAAAACACAAAAAGTAACGAAAGCCGGAAGAGCTTTATATACATATGCAAAATAAATTAAGACTTGAGATAGGGAGTGTAAATTTGAATATCAAAGAAATTTTAGAAAAATCAAAATTGAATAAAGAAAATTTATATTATGATGAACCTATGGCAAAGCATACATCATTTAAAATAGGTGGACCAGCAGATGTTTTTATAAAAGTAGACAATATAGAAGAATTAAAAGAAACATTAGATTTAAGTAAAAAAAATCAAATACCACTAACAATTATTGGAAACGGAAGTAATCTACTTGTTACAGACAAAGGAATAAGAGGAATTACTGCAAAATTAAACTTAAAAGACATAGAAATAAAAAATGAAAATAATAAACAAATAATAAAAGTAGAGGCTGGTGTTCCAGTAGGATTGCTAGCACAAAAATTATTAAAAGAAGAAATTACAGGATTTGAAGAACTTTCTGGAATTCCGGGAACTATAGGTGGAGCAGTAATAATGAATGCTGGAGCACACGGAAAAGAATTAAAAGACATATTAAAAAAAGTTACTGCAATGGATTATAATGGAAATATACATGAATTTACAAATGAAGAATGTCTATTTTCGTATAGAAATAGTAGATTCCAAAAAGAAAAATATATAATTTTACAAGCAACTCTAGAATTAGAAAAAGGAAATTCTACAGAAATAAAAGGAAAAATGGATGAATATATGCAATTTAGAAAAGAAAAGCAACCAATAGAATATCCAAATGCAGGGAGTACATTTAAAAGAGGAGAGGATTTTGTAACTGCAAAATTAATTGATGAAGCAGGCTTGAAAGGCTACAAAGTTGGAGGAGCACAAGTATCAGAAAAACATGCAGGATTTATAGTAAATGTAGATAATGCAACAGCAAAAGATGTAATAGAACTAACAGATTACATAAAAGAAAAAATAGAAGAAAAATTTGGCAAAAAAATAAATTTAGAAATACAAATAATAGGAGAAAAATAAATTTTAAGTAGGGAATTTTGAAGGGAATGAATAAAATGAATGGATTTATGCAATGGTTTAAATCAAGCAATAAAATGAAAAGATGGATGTTTTTAATTTTAATTGGAATTATACTAATGTGTTATGGAATAGCAGAAACTTTAATATTAAAAGAAATGTCATTTGCAGAACTTGCAAAAATAATAGTAGTATTTGTAGCAGGATTTGTAGCAATAGTTCTAGGACTTGTATTTTTAAATAAAAGAACCTTAGAAGTATTAATCGAATCAACAGATGAAAGAATGAACGATACAAAAAATGTTAATGTAAAATCATTAATCTTCAATAAAAAAGTATATCATCAAGGACCAAATATTGTTGTAATAGGTGGAGGAACTGGATTAAATACAGTTCTTTCAGGATTAAAAAAATATACAGATAATTTAACAGCGATTGTAACAGTATCAGACTATGGAGAAGAAAAAACAGAATCAAGAAAAGAACTAAATAACTTACCAATAGATGATATAAAAGATAGTATGATAGCTTTATCTGCTCAAGATGGTGAAATAGAAAAATTATTAAATTATAAATTTTTAGGAGGAAGATTAAATAATTTAACATTTGCAGATATCTATTTTAAAGCAATGAGTGATGTGAATAAAGACTTTTCAGATTCAATAATAAAAAGCAATGAAGTATTAAATATTGTAGGAAAAGTAATACCTGTTACACTAGATGAAATGAATATAGTTGCAGAACTAGAAAATGGTTATGTAGTAACAGAAAAATCAAAAATACCTCAAATAACCTATGAAAAAGTTACAAAAATTAATAGAATTTACTTAAACCCAACAAATTGTAGACCTGCCCCAGGAGTTATAGAAGCAATAAAAGAAGCTGATTGTATAGTAATTGGACCAGGAAGCTTATACACAAATGTAATTCCAAACCTTTTAGTAAATGGTGTAGCAAAAGCAATAAAAGAAAGCACAGGATTAAAAGTTTATATTAGTAATATAATGACAGAACCAGGACAAACAGATGAATACAGCGTTTCAGACCATTTAAACGCAATAATAGAACACTGTGGAAAAGGAATAGTAGATTATTGTATATATGATACTGGAGAAATAGTACCAGAATTTATAAAAAAATATAATTTAGAAGGACAAGACTTAGTTATTCCAGATGTAGATAAAGTAAAAGGAATTACATACTTACAAAGAGATTTATCAAAAATATCAGATGGATGTATTAGACATGATCCAGACTTAGTAGCATCATCAATAATAGAATTAATATGTGATGATTTAAAATATCAAGATAAGCAAAATGACCCACAATTTTTAATGCTTAATAATAAATTAAGAGAAGATAAAAGAATAAACAAAATCAAAAAACATATGGAAAAAGAAGAAAAGAAAAATCAAAAACATCCAAAAGAAAAATCTAAAAGAACAAGTAAATTTAGTAGTAAATATAGTGATAGAATTGCATCAATTAGAGAAGCAGATGAAATGATAAAATTAAAAGAAGAAAAAATAAAGAAAAAAGAAAGAGCTAAAAATAAAGCTAAAGGTAAAATCAAAGCAACAACAGTAGCAAGCCAAAAAGCAAACAAAACACCGCAAGAAATAAGAAATGAAATGCTAAAAACATTAAAAGATAGCAAATTAAAATAACGGAGGAAACGATGAAATTTACTAAAGAAGATTTAGAATTACAAGATGGACTAAAAAAAGAATGGTTAATAACAAATGGAATAGGAGGCTTTGCAAGTTCCACAATACTTGGAGCAAATACTAGAAAATATCATGGACTACTAATAGCCCCACTTGTTCCACCAGCAAGAAGATTTCTAATTTTATCAAAAGTAGATGAAAGTATAGAAATAGAAGGAAAAAAATATAATCTGTACACAAATGTAGGAGAAAATTATATTTCGCAAGGATTTAAATATCAAAAAGAATTCGAAAAAGAATATTTACCAATATTTAAATATGAGGTAGAAAATGTGGAAATAACCAAAACAATATGTATGGAATACGGAAAAAACACAGTTGGAATTCAATACAAAATAAAAAATAGTGGAAAACCAATAAAATTAAATTTAGCACCAATAGTTAATTTTAGAGATTTCCATTCAATGAGTACAGACCATATATTTAATATAAGACAAGAAATAAAAAATAAAAAAGTAAAATTAATAATTGATGAAAATCCACAAACTCCAGTATATATGAACATTTCTGAAGGTAGCTATATAAAACATGAAAACGATACGTTTACAAATATGTTTTACATAGAAGAAGAAAAAAGAGGTTTTTATCCGAAAGAAAATCATAGTGTACCAGGAGTATATCAAATCAAAATAAAACCAAATGAAGAAAAAGAAATTTCTTTAATTTGCTCATTAGAAGAAAATATTGAAGAAATAAATGTAAAAGAACTAATAAAAAAAGAAATAACAAGATTAGAAAAAGAAGTAGAAAAAGGAATTAAAGGAAAAGAAGATACAAAAATATTAAGAGAATTAATACTTTCATCAGAGCAATTTATAGTATATAGACCATCATTTAGACTACATACAATAATTGCAGGTTATCCATGGTTCTTAGATTGGGGAAGAGACTCATTAATATCTTTTGAAGGATTACTATTAGCAACTAACAGATTTGAAATAGCAAAAGAAGTTTTACTTACAATGGTAAGAGATATAAAATATGGATTAGTTCCAAATGGTTATTCTGGATTTGATAATAGACCATTATACAACAGTGTAGATGCCTCATTATTATTATTTGAACAAATACAAAAATACTTGAATTATACAGGAGATTATGAATTTGTTAAAGAACATATATATGATAAATTAAAAGAGATAATAGAAAATTATAAAAATGGAATCGATTTAGATGATAACAATATAAAATTAGATAAAGATTTTCTTATATCTTCTGGAACTGCAAATACACAAAATACATGGATGGATGCAAAAACATATGGAATAGCGGCGACTCCTAGAAATGGAAAAGTTGTTGAGATTAATAGTTTATGGTATAATGGCTTAATGATAATGGCAGATTTGGCAGAAAAATTTGAAGAACAACCCAATACAAAAAAATACAAAGAATTAGCAAGAAAATGCAAAAAATCTTTTAATGCAAAATTTTATAATTCAAAAAGAAAATGCTTATATGATGTTATAACTGACGAAAAAAATAAAGATGGAAAAATACGCCCAAATCAATTATTTGCTTTAAGTTTAACATATCCAATAGTAGAACCAAATTCTATTGAGGCAAATAATATAATCAATGTAGTAGAGAAAAAACTATTAAATAATTATGGACTAAAAACATTGGCTAAAGGAGAACCTAACTATGTTGATATATATGAAGGAGACGCGTTTAAAAGAGATATGAGTTACCACCAAGGGATAACTTGGACTTGGCTTTTAGAATTATATTATGAGGCTTTAAAAAATATGGTAAAATTTGAAAAAAGAAAAACATATAAGACAAAATTAGAGACAAAATTAAAAGATTTTGTTGAAAAGGAAAAACAAGTTTTTGAAAAAGAAATTAACCAAAGAGGATGTGTGGGAAGTATAGCAGAAATCTATGATTCTACAAAACCATATGAACCAAAAGGCGCAATTG
>ERZ827043.3966-NODE-3966-length-10008-cov-2.232191_pt1 | contig 10008 bp, 8 predicted proteins | sample MGYA00519923_ERZ827043 | MGnify/ENA primary metagenome ERZ827043 (study PRJEB31778, sample SAMEA3449251) | human gut metagenome | biome: human gut; feature: human-associated habitat; material: faeces | place: United Kingdom | collected 2010/2012 ...
ACACATGGCGCCAAGAGTTGTGAAAAGAATAAATTTGGAGAATTTCATACGTGCCAATCCTGCCGGTATGGAAATAAGTTGACGTACAGCCGGTATCAGTCTTCCGATGAGAGTGGATATACTACCATGCTTGTCGAAATAGCGTTCAGCTGTTTCGACTTTTTTCTGGTCGAGCAGACAGATATGTCCGATGCGGCTGTTGGCGAATTTGTAAACGAGCGGACGTCCAATCCAACGGGCTAAATAGTAATTAATGATTGCACCGAGGTCTGCTCCGAGAGTCCCGAAGATAACCACCAAATACATGTTTAATTCTCCGTAAGCGGCTTTATATGCGGCCGGTATAATGACGATTTCGGAAGGGAAAGGAATAAAGGAACTTTCTATCATCATTAGAAATGTAATAGTCCAGTAGTTTAAATTATCGAGACACCACTGAATGAAAGATAATGATTCCATAAAAAAGGATTATAAAATTTGCACTTTTATGGCTGCAAAGGTAATATATTCGTGTTACAAATTTGAATTTTTGTGAAAATGTAATCGTATTTTAATATGGCTATTGCTCGAAGTTTTGGAAAATGGTACGGTATATTTCCGCCTTATCGGTTAGAGGCTTGGGATAAGCGCGGGAAGTGGAGGGCATACGGTAAAGCCGGAGGCGGCGATTATGGTAAAGAAAATCGACGAACCCTCCGATTGCAGGAGCTGGTGAACCTGTGATAGAAAGTAATGTGTCGGTTGCCTTTTGTCCTGTGGTCACCAGAGTATGACAGCGAGGAATTTGATCGAGTATTCCGGCCAGATTTAATGGCTCGACGACTTCGAGGGTTAAGTCCGAGGCATTTCCGTTTAGGCGATTGGCAACGGCTACCGTATCGCTTACAGCAATGGCTTTTTCCCGTAGAAATTGTTCGATGTTGTCTTTACGGAATTTTTTCTTTTCTATATCTACAAAATGATTTTTGTCGTCGAAGAAGATAAGCCCAAAAATTCTCCACATATCGTTGGTGTAATTGGGATAGAAAAAATCCATCGACCAGCGTTTGCGGGGAGGCGGAAAACTTCCTAGCAATAGGAGCCGGGCATTGGGTGGAAGAAATGGGGCGAGAGGGTGTATCTCCGGTTGAAGTGGATTCATCTTTTTATCGTAAATAGTTAAAAGGAGAGGTCGCTTGGTTCGTCGTTGATTTTCCAGAAAATGTTCTCGGCGGCATCATATCGATATTGTCCTTCTCGTAATGTTTCTGTTTGGAAATCTTCTTTCTCGAAAACGTCTTCTCTCTCGTCGAGTATATAAAATTCGTCGTTCGTATCCGTTGCTTGTATGGTCGCTATGTACCCCTCTGGGATTTCGAAGATTTCATTTTCTTCTACTTCTATCATTTCTCCGTCATAACCTTGTTGGAATAGAATGTCGTAGGCATCGAAATCGTCGTTCTCATCGTAGCCCATTTCGTCCCTGATCGTATCGAATTCGGGGGTTAAGAATAAAGTAATTGTTTCCATAATTATGGGGATTTATTCAAAATACAAAGGTACTTATTTTTACGATTGTTTCAACAATTCATGTGCCTCGTTGTTTTAATTATCGATGAAACGTTTAAATCCCAAGAAAGTATGAAAAAATTATTTGTTTCTTGTTCCTGTTTTTTGGTGACGGCATTATTATCGGTACAGGCTGATAATAAAATGGATAAACAGACCGATGTCGTTGTGTTTGTCAAGGCCCTTCACAGTCGCCGGCTCGAGTAATTCTTTTGTGGGGGGAAACCCCACCGAATGACGAATTGATGGCGATGTTTTACGACACTCGGTTATTGCATTTCCAAGATCCGCGAGCCCCTCGTTTTTTGCTGATAGATCGTAAAGGGCGTGCGGCATTGGGTATAGGTGGTTATGTAAAGGCTACTGCTTCCTATGATTTTGACGGGGCTCTGCCTAACCGGGATTTTGTGACATACGATATCCCTGTTCCCCGTAATCCGGCGGAACGTAATCAGTATCAAATGGATGCTTCTACCACACGTCTGTTTTTGAAATTAGTCGGGGCCAATTCTGTATTAGGAAAATATACCGTTTATGTAGAAAGTGATTTTCGGGGAGGACAGGATTACGGTTTTCGTCTCAGACAGGCTTATGTGAATGCCCGTGGCTTTTTAGTCGGACAGACTTGGAGTACCTTTGTGGATCCCGCAGCAGCTCCTCCTACAATCGATTATGAAGGTCCAAATGGTATGACTAGTGTGCGTAATGTTATGTTGCGTTATACTCTTGATTTAAGTAAGCATTGGCAGGTGGCATTAGCGGCCGAAGCGCCTTCGGTGACTTATACGCTAAGTGATGGTAACAATATGGCTATTCGTCAGCGTATGCCCGATATTCCGTTTTATGTCCAGTATGGTTGGAACGAAGGGAACAATCATATACGAGTCTCTGGTCTTATACGAGGTTTGTCCTATCGAGATTTGATGTCCTCTCGAAATAAATCTGTTTTGGGTTGGGCCGTGCAACTTTCGGGATTAGCTAATATTACACCGAAGGTAATGCTGTATTATCAAGGGGTTTATGGACGAGGATACGATAGATACTTGAACGGTTTGAACGGGAAGGGTTTCGATTTGATTCCAGACCCCGATAATCAAGGGAAACTTTATGCACCAGAAACATTAGGCTATGTGGCTGGCATACGGTATTCATTCTCTCAAAAATTCTTTATTTCGGCATCTTATAGTCAAAGTAGATTATACAGCAAAACCGGGTCGCTCTCGGAAAATTCCTATCGATATGCTCAATATATTGTCGGGAACGCTTTTTATAATTTAACTCCCGATTGTAGTATTGGGCTTGAATATCTTTATGGTCGTCGTTCCAATATGAATAGGGAAGATGGTCAGGCCAATCGAATCAATGCAATGATTCAATATAATTTCTGAAAAAGGGGAATTATTGTTGAGCCCGTTCTCTTTGTTTAGCGATAGTGAAGAGGGAACGGGCTTTGTTGTGCAATGTCATGAATCGCGTTTGAATCGTGGTTTTTCTGATAAAAATATTCGCCATGTAAAAAGTGTTATTTTTGCATGGCGATTATATAATTGGGCCATTATTTAGAAACAGAGCACATAATGAGATATTTGTATTTGGCGTTTTTTATGATACTTCTTTGGGGGATAACGTCTTGTTCTTCTTCGAAGAATGTTCCCTATATGGTTGATATTGAAGATATACCTGCCGAAGTATTGAATGCTGCGACGGTTCAGTCTTCTCCTGTTTTAGCTCCGGGGGATATTATAGATATATCGGTAGTGGCTAAGAATCAAGAGGTTGTTATCCCGTTTAACAAGAGGTTGATGCAAGGAGAGGCTTATCTGCGAGGAAATGCATCGAAAGCCGTTGAATATTATTTGATTGATCAGGCGGGTAATATCGATTTCCCGGTGATTGGGCGTATTCACGTAGCGGGAAAAAGTAAGATGGAGGTAGAACATTTGATTCAAGAGCTCCTTTATCCCGAATATCTGAATGAACTACCCCAAGTGACTGTGTGGATACAAAACTTTTCTATATCGGTATTAGGAGATGTGAATAGACCGGGATTGTTTACCATAGAAAACGAACGAGTGAGTATATTGGATGCGATCGCTTTGGCCGGAGACTTGGCTATAACAGGTCGCCGGGATAATGTGCTGTTGGTGAGGGTAAATTCAGATGGAACTAAGAGTATAGCGAGAATAAATTTGAATGATAAGAATTTGATATCTTCGCCTTATTTTTATTTACAGCAGAATGATGTATTGTATGTTCAACCAAACAAATCCAAAGCCAATTCTGCTGTTGTCGTACCTCCCACGACTTCATTGATTTTTAGCGCGACTTCAATTTTATTGACTATCGCTAACCTTATTATTACAGCTTGGAGTATTTCGAAATAAAAGTTTTATGGAAGATAAGCAGAATACATCTGTAAAAAATGCATCGGAAGAGGCATTTGATGTTACGGGCTTCTTTTTAGAATGTATTTCATATTGGAAATGGTTTGTGGCCAGCGTGGTCGTACTTGCTGTGGCGGTAATGTTTTATTGTTTCAGGCAGACTCCGGTTTATGAGGTCACATCTGCAGTATATATTCAAGACAATAAAGGAGATAACAGCAATATATTATTGGAAAGCCTAGGACTATCTTCCTATAAGAAAAATATAGATAATGAAATAGAAGTCTTACGTTCGAAAAATCAGATTACAGATGTCGTCGAAGCTCTTAATTTGTACACGTCTTATTCTTGGAATTCTTTTTTGAGAAATGTTCCATTGTATGAAGAGACTCCGATAGAGGCTGTTCTTGATTCGATTGATGTGCGTTCGTTAAAGGCTTCTTTGAATATTAGAATAAAACCGCAAAACGGAGTATTCCATTTGGAGGCGAAGACTCGAAATGTGAGGGGCGATGAGGTAGAAATTTGTAACACTACGGTCGAAACTTTTCCATACTCCATACCTTTTCACAAGGGATTTATCCGACTAAGATATACTGGCGATACGATTCCTACCGTTGATAAAACGTTGAATATATCTTTATCGAATCCGAGAAGCGTGAGTAAGTCTATTGCCGGAAATTTGACAGTGGCTTTTGCTTCGAAAGATGCAACGATTTTGAAGGTCGTATATCGAACTCCGGTAATAAAAGCGGGTGAGGATTTTATAAAAACACTGGTCGATTTTTATAATATCGATGCGGCCAAGCAAAAAAATCAAGGAACTGAAAAAACGCAACAGTTTATTGATGCTCGTTTGGATTCTATTTCAAAAGATTTATCGGTTGTAGAGGCGCGAGTAGAAGAATATCGCCGTCATAATAATTTGATTGATATTTCATCTGAGGCGAAATTATATTTGGAGCAAACCGGATTTACCGATGAGAAGTTGGCTGAGTTGGAGTTGCAGAAAAGTCTTGTCGATTATGTAGAGAAATTTTTATCGATACCTCAAAATGAATATATGCCCATTCCTGCGTTGGGAATTGACGATAAAGATTTAGCTAAATTAATAGGAGAATATAATAAAAGTCTGCAACAACGAGAAAGATTATTACATTCATCATCGGAATCCAATCCTGTTATCGTTGAGTTGACGAGAGATATACAGACTCAAAGGTCATTGGTACTGAAAGGTGTCGAAAGCATTCGTAAAGGAGTAGAAATTAAAAAGAGAGATTTATCCCGTCAGGATAAGATTATCGAAGACAAGATTAAGAACGTACCTCAATACGAGCGGGAATTATCCGATATTATGCGTCAGCAAAGGATAAAGGATAATCTGTATGTATTCTTGTTGGAAAAAAGAGAAGAGAATGCATTGGCCAAAAGTATGACCGTACCGGTAGCACGCATTATCGACGATCCGGATTCTACGGGAGAACCAGTTTCTCCTAAGAAAATATTGCTGCTTTGTGCTGCTGTTTTATTGGGCGTTTTGTTGCCGGCATTTGTGATTTACCTCAGAATGTTGTTATTCCCTGTGTTGAAAGATAAGAAAATGCTAGAACGTCTTACTTCCATACCTGTTTTGGCTGAGATATCTAAGAAGCCGGGAAATAAATTTTTTGTGGTTGAGAAAAAGAGTGTGGAGCCCATTGCCGAACTATTCCGATTGTTGAGGAATAATTTACAGTTTGTCCTTACTGGTCCAGAGAAAAAGGTGATAGCGGTAACATCGTCGGTAATGCATGAAGGAAAGACATTCGTTTCTTGCAATATGGCTTTGAGTTTTGCCCTAACGGGAAAACGGGTGCTTCTGATAGGTGTGGATATACGACGTCCTCGTTTGGCTCAGCATTTCCAAATGTCCAATATGAGGGGTGTTACTACCTATTTGTCGGGTGGAGATTCTGATCTTTCGGCTCTTATTCAATCTTCTGGAATTGATTCTAATTTGGACGTTTTGCCGGCAGGGCCTGTTCCTCCTAATCCGAACGAATTGTTGATGAGTTCTCGTTTTGAGCAGTTGGTCGATTATGCACGATCCCATTATGATTATGTGATTTTGGATACAGCACCATTGGGTATGGTATCCGATTCATTTTTGTTGACCCGGGCTATCGATGTGGTTATTTATGTAGCGAGGGCTAATTATACGAATAAAGCGTCGATCGAGATGTTGAATGCATGGATTGACAATAAGCGTATCAATGTGCCGGTTTATCTTATTTTGAATGATGTGAATATGAATTCAAGGACTTATTCATATCGCCAATATGGTAGCGGAAAATATGGTTATGGATATGCTTCTTCGCGGTCGGAATATGTTATTCCGTGGTATAAACGTTTGTTCAGAAAAAGTGATAGTTAATAGAAATGATTTTGAGTATAAAAGAACGGGAAAGAATTTTATTCTTTCCCGTTCTTTTATTGGATTTGTTGAATCATCGAGTTAACCGAGCTGCCATTTCTTGTGCAAGGTTTCTACATTGCTCCTTTATAGCCGGAGTAATGCTTTGTTTCATTTCTATACAGCAGGGGATAGTTTCCCATTTCATGGATTCGGCGAATGCGGCGAGGTGTTTTACTGCCGCACCGGCCCAAGTGAAAGAACCGAAATAGGCAAACGTGCGATTCTTGATATCCCGTGTAGCAATCATTTCGGTGAGGGTTTCGACTGCCGGAAATAATCTGTTAGAATAAGTAGGGCTGCCTATAATGAGCCCCCGGTAGCGGAATATGTTTTGGAGGATATACGATGGGTCTTCGTGGGAAACATTGTGGAGTACAATCTCTTTGATTCCGTTGGCTGCTAGTTCACGAGCTATTTCTTCGGCCATCTGTTCGGTATGCCCGTACATACTGCCATAAGCGATAACAACACCCGGTTCACCTTCATATCGACTGAGGCGATCATAAATGCCAATGACTCTGGTTATTTCTTTTTCCCATATGGGTCCGTGTGTGGAACAAATCGTTTTGATTTCTATGTCGGATAGTTTTTTCAGTGCCGTTTGTACGGCTGGCCCGTATTTCCCCACGATATTGGAGTAGTAACGCACCATTTCGCTCCAATACTTATCCGTGTTTAATTGACTGTCTGTAATGCCTCCGTCCAAAGTACCGAAGCAGCCGAAGGCATCCCCTGAAAAAATCAATTTGTCTTCGTTAACGTAGGTCATCATTGTCTCGGGCCAATGAACCATCGGCGTAAGATGAAATGTGAGAGTCCTTTTCCCGATAGACAAGGATTCTCCGTTTTTAATACAAAGAGTATTGTCGTCTATTCCATAATATCCTTTAACCATTTCGAGGGTTTTGATATTACCTACAATTGTCATTTGAGGATATTTTTGACGAATAAATTGTATCGAGGCAGAATGATCCGGCTCCATGTGGTTGATTATGAGATAATCTATTTTCCCGTCCCCGATAATCTCGGCTATGTTGTCGAGTAGTCTATCGGTATAAGCGGCATCCACGGTATCTATTAATACATTTTTTTTATCGGTTATCAAGTAAGCATTATAGGATACTCCGTATGGAAGCGGCCAAAGATTTTCGAATTTATATTTACACCGGTCATTTACTCCTACATAATGTATACCATTTGTAATTTCTGTTATCTTCATAATCGTATAATTAATTTGATATTTGATGATAGTCCTCTTGTTTGTAGATTATCGCTTATTTGAAAATGATTCCAAAAATACGAAAAAATAGAAATCTTTGGGAAGTTCAAAATTTATTTTTTCCTTTGTAATAGAAAACCTTAAATGGTTATATAGTTTATTAACAAATTTGCTAATAGGTGCATATTGTACCAGAAAAACATTAAAATCATGAAAAAGTATTTGGCAGAGATGGTGGGTACTATGGTACTCGTGTTGATGGGTTGTGGAAGTGCTGTATTTGCGGGCAATATAGCAGCTGCTTGCGGTGCGGGAGTAGGAACGTTGGGCGTTGCTATGGCATTCGGCCTTTCTGTGATTGCTATGGCTTATACAATTGGCGGTATATCGGGTTGCCACATCAATCCGGCTATTACGTTGGGTGTATGGTTGTCTAAACGAATGAACGGGAAGGATGCCGCCATGTATATGGTCTTTCAGATAATCGGAGCGATTATTGGATCGTCTATTATTTATGCTTTGGTTTCTACGGGCGGTTCATCGGGAGTGACTACGACGGGAGCCAATAGTTTCGGAGACGGAGAAATGTTACAGGCATTCATCGCCGAGACAATCTTTACGTTTATTTTTGTATTGGTGGTATTGGGTGCGACCGATGAGAAAAAAGGAGCGGGCAATTTCGCAGGATTGGCTATCGGTCTTACTTTGGTGTTGGTTCATATTGTTTGTATCCCTATTACGGGAACATCGGTAAATCCCGCTCGTAGTATTGCTCCGGCTCTGTTTGCAGGAGGAGAAGCTCTTTCACAGTTGTGGTTGTTCATTGTAGCGCCGTTTTTCGGAGCTGCGTTGTCTGCAATGGTTTGGAAAGGACTGATGGGTGACAATAAGGAATAATATAGTTTTTCTACGATAAAATAAAGGGGCTGCTTTTCAAGGCAGCCCCTTTATTTTATGGATTGTAAAAAACGATGCCTTTAATATATAACCCTCCAATTTCTTGCGGGTTGTTCATATAGCCGTCCAAAGACAGAGGAAGTATGTATGTATTGTTGCCTCGGAAAGACCAAATCGTGTCGTTGGAATTTACTTTGTAGTTTTGTTTTTTTAGTAGGTCGACTAGCGGATAAACGGCGACAACGGTACTGTCTGGCCCCAATATTTCCACATTGTCGCTGTTTGTTCGGATATTTGAATTTTCATCGAAAAACAGGGCGTATTGGTAATCTTTTATATTTATGTTTTTGCCTTCGTAAGAATCCGATTGGTAGTAGGAAAAATAGATGCGATGATTTTCCTGTGAGCGATTCAATGCAGATGTTATCCCTTGTGTGAGTTTGGAAAATTGCATCGAGGAAACGGAATCGGTGAACCAGACTTGTATATCTTTTGCCCCATAATTCTCTGTGAGATAGAGAAGGTCATCTTGTAGTCGGGTGGCATCAATAGAGTCGAGCTGGGTGCACTGGGTTTCTAAACTGTCGAATGTAAGAAGATTGTTTGTCCCGAGTTTGTTATTTTGAATGAGTGTATCTATCCGCTTGTGCATGGTATACCGGGTAATTTCGCCGAAAGAAGAATAAATGAGATGAACGGGATTTTTATTTTTTTACCAGATGTAAAAATGGTATACAAGGCAGTCGTATAGCACCAAAAGTTGAGCAGTAGTACGTATAGGCGGTTAGTCGTGATACCATAGTCTTGAAAACGGCGGATTATACCAACAGTCATTAAGATTAATAGTGGGAGAAGCAGTATGCCGAACCATTGCCTGAAAAATTTCAAAGGACGATTCTTTTGTATGCATAACGGATATAGTATAAAAAGGGTGATTGTTCCGCCTATGGTGAGAATGGAGACTAGTGCGGAGACCCAACCATCGGGAAGTTGCCACTGAATTATGATTTTTATTAAATAGGCATAAAGGATTGTTCCGTAGAGTATGAGGAGGGGTAATAGTATATATAAACCTAGGATTTTCCATGCTTGGGCAAACGAACGCGTCTTTGTTTCGGTTATCGAGGCGATAGGAATGTTGCCTAGCAGATAGAAAGGAAAGAACAAGGTATAGCAAAGTACATGTATGTTTGAATACATCTCGCTTTTGAATTCACAGCCGAACAGAGTATCGGTAGAAAATAACGCCAGAGAGAGGCCGGCTGCCAAGACCGATGCAAAAAGTAAACCTGTTAGTATTTGAATACACAACAGATAGGAGAAATTCCAAAAAGAGGTATCGGTGTCCTTTTTCAAAAAGGCAGCCCAAAATAAGGACGAAAAAAATGTTACGATAGGAGCTATGAAAGCAAGTGCCCCGAAGAAATGTTCGGGAGTATCGTTCGAAATGTAGCCGTACAAGTTCCATAATAGTACAGCGAGTAGGGATACCGAATGTCGTATAG
>ERZ827043.3972-NODE-3972-length-9995-cov-3.603320_pt1 | contig 9995 bp, 8 predicted proteins | sample MGYA00519923_ERZ827043 | MGnify/ENA primary metagenome ERZ827043 (study PRJEB31778, sample SAMEA3449251) | human gut metagenome | biome: human gut; feature: human-associated habitat; material: faeces | place: United Kingdom | collected 2010/2012 ...
CGTCATCATCGGCTTCCCCGGCGAGACGGAGGCCGAGGCCATGGAGACGGTGGCGCTGGTGGAACAGGTGCGCTTCGACGCCCTGTTCACCTTCATCTTCTCCCCCCGTCCCGGTACCCCCGCCGCCAAAATGGACGACCCCGTGCCCCGCAGCGAGAAGCAGAAGTGGTTCGACCGCCTCTGCGATGCCCAGAACAGGATCTCCGAGGAGATCCACGCCGGGTATGTGGGCGACACCCTGCGGTGCCTTATCGACGGTGAGAGCGACGACAGCCGCTGGCCGCTGACGGCCCGCACCGCCGGGGGACGGCTGGTGCATCTGGTGGGCAGTCCCGACGCCGTGGGTACATACCGCGACGTGAAGATCACCGACAGCAATACATGGGCGCTGTTCGGCCAACTGATTTGATTTTTCCCAAGGAGGTATCCGCATGGCAGAGCTCACCCCCATGATGCGCCAGTATATGGAGATCAAGGAGCAGAATCCCGACTCCATCCTGTTTTTCCGTCTGGGCGACTTCTACGAGATGTTCGGCCCCGACGCCCGCACGGCGTCCCGTGAGCTGGATCTTGCCCTCACCACCCGCGACAAGGACAAGACCAAGTCCTTCGACGACAAGATCCCCATGTGCGGCATCCCCTACCACGCCTCCGACGCCTACATCGCCCGCCTCATTGCCAAGGGCTACAAGGTGGCCATCTGCGAGCAGACGGAGGACCCCGCCGCCGCCAAGGGGCTGGTGAAGCGGGACATCATCCGCGTCGTCACCCCGGGCACCGTCATCGACGAGTCCTGCCTCAGCGCCGAGCGCAGCAACTACCTGTGCGGCGTGTATCTGGACGATACCGGCGCGGGTCTGTGCGCCTGCGACATCTCCACCGGCAAGGCCCAGGCCACGGTGTTCACCGGTCCTGACCGGGTCCGCGCCCTGCTCAACGAGCTGGGGCGCTTCTCCCCTGCCGAGGCGGTGATGAACGAGACGGCGTTCTTCAACGAGACGCTGCACCAGACCTTACAGGACCGTTTTTCCTGCCACATGGAGAAGCTGTCCGACGCCCGGTTCACCCCGGAGGACGCGGAGAAAAAGGTCCGCGCCCAGTTCGGTCAGGACGCGCTGGAGCGGCTGCCCCGGGACAACATGACGCCGCTGCTGGCGCTGGGCGGTCTGCTGGGGTATCTCTATGAGACGCAAAAGACCGATCTGGGTCACCTCGACCAGCTGACATGGTACCGCACCGGTCAGTATATGGAGCTGGACCTCACCGCCCGCCGCAATCTGGAGCTGACGGAGACGCTGCGGGGCAAGGAAAAGCGCGGCAGCCTGCTGTGGGTGCTGGACAAGACTAAGACCGCCATGGGCGCCCGCAACCTGCGGGCATGGCTCCAGCAGCCGCTGGTGGACGTGGCCGCCATCGACCGGCGGCTCAGCGCCGTGGCTGCTCTGGCGGAGCACACCGTGGCCCGGGAGGAGCTGACGCTGGCCCTCAGCGGCATCGCCGACATGGAGCGGCTCATCGGCCGGGGGGTCTACGGCTCTGCCGGCGGACGGGATCTGGTGTCCCTCCGTGCCTCCATGGAGCGTATTCCCGCCGTCAAGGCACAGCTGGCCGCCTTCCCCTCCGGTGCGCTGCACCAGTTGGATCAGCAGCTGGAGGATCTCAACGATCTGGCCGCCCTGATCGGCCAGACGCTGGTGGACGAGCCGCCGTTCTCCGTCCGGGAGGGCGAGATGATCCGGGACGGCTTCGACCCGGAGGTGGACCGCCTGCGGGGCATCCTCCACGGCGGCAAGAGCTTCCTGGCCCAGATGGAGGCGGAGGAGAAGGAAAAAACCGGCATCCGCACCCTGAAGATCGGCTACAACAAGGTATTCGGCTATTACATCGAGGTATCCAACTCCTTCCGGGATCAGGTACCCGACCACTATATCCGCAAACAGACGCTGGTCAACGGCGAGCGCTACATCACGCAGGAGCTGAAGGATCTGGAGCACGACGTGCTCACCGCCAAGGACCGCGACGCCGCGCTGGAGTACGAGCTGTTCTCCTCCCTGCGCACCAAGCTGGCGGAGTCCGTCACCCGCGTCCAGCTGGCGGCGTCCCTCATCGCCCAGCTGGATACGCTCTGCTCCTTTGCCGCCGTGGCGGTGAAAAACAACTACTGCCGTCCCTCGGTGGACGAGTCCGGCGTTATTGAAATTCAGGGCGGCCGCCATCCGGTGGTGGAGAAAATGCGCTCCGACGCCCTGTTCGTCCCCAACGACACGGTCATGGGCGTGAAGGAGGATCGGGTCAGCATCATCACCGGCCCCAACATGGCCGGCAAGTCCACCTACATGCGTCAGGTGGCGCTGATCGTGCTGATGGCGCAGGTGGGCAGCTTCGTCCCCGCCCATGACGCCCACATCGGCGTGGTGGACCGCATCTTCACCCGCATCGGCGCCAGCGACGACCTGTCCGCCGGACAGTCCACCTTTATGGTAGAGATGACGGAGGTGTCCGACATCCTCCGCACCGCCACCAAGAACAGTCTCCTCATTCTGGATGAGATCGGCCGCGGCACCTCCACCTTTGACGGCATGTCCATCGCCCGGGCAGTGCTGGAATACTGCGCCCAGAAGCTGAAGGCCAAGACGCTGTTCGCCACCCACTACCACGAGCTGACGGCGCTGGAGCAGACGCTGCCCAACGTCCGCAACTACAACATCGCCGTCCGCGCCCGGGGCGAGGACATCATCTTCCTGCGCAAGATCGTCCCCGGCGGGGCCGACCGCAGCTACGGCATCGAGGTGGCCAAGCTGGCCGGCCTGCCCGACAGCGTACTCAAGCGGGCCCGCGCCATTTTAGAGGAGCTGGAGAGCCAGTCCGGCCGTCCCGCTCCCGCCGCCCCACCGGAGGATCAGCTGTCGCTGTCCGCCATGGCCGAGAGCGAGGCGGCGGACACCATCCGCCGGACGCAGGTGGACTCCCTCAGCCCGCTGGAGGCTCTGAATCTTCTGTATGAGCTGAAGCGCCGCCTCAGCTGACCCCCCCGTTTTGCCGCGCCGCGGCCTCAGGATCATACTTTCTTCATCATGAAGTGTAAAACCGGAAAAAACGGGGGTAAACCGGAAATAAAATGCGTCGTTTTTTGTGGCCCTTCCGGCCCGCAGGACCCTTGAAAGGAGGCCCCATCCCATGCCCCAGATCCAACAGCTGCCGCCCCATCTGGCGGACCTGATCGCCGCCGGCGAGGTGGTGGAACGCCCCGCCTCCGTGTGCAAGGAGCTTCTGGAAAACGCTCTTGACGCCGGCGCCTCCGCCATTTCCACCGAGCTGGAAAAGGGCGGCCTGACCTACATCCGCATCACGGACAACGGCTGCGGCATCGCGCCGGAGCAGCTGCCCACCGCCTTCCTGCGCCACGCCACCAGCAAGCTCCGCCGCCCCGAGGACCTTGCCGCCATCGGCACTCTGGGCTTCCGCGGCGAAGCGCTGGCCGCCATCGCCGCCGTGTCGCGGGTGGATATTTTTTCCAGGCAGACCGGTGCGGATTGCGGCGCCGCGCTGCACCTGGAGGGCGGCGTACCCGCCGGTGTCGCCGAGGCCGGCTGCCCCGACGGCACCACCGTCTGCGTGCGGGACCTGTTCTACAACACCCCCGCCCGCATGAAGTTTATGAAAAAGGATTCCGCCGAGGGCGCCGCCGCCGCAGGCGTTGTGACCCATCTGGCGCTGAGCCATCCCGATGTGTCCTTCAAGCTGCTGCGGGACGGGCAGGAGATCCTCCACACCCCCGGCGACGGGCAGCTGCTGTCCGCCATCTACGCCGCGCTGGGCCGCGACTTTGCCAACAGCCTGCTGCCCGTCAGCGGCAGCGGCGGCGATGTGCGGGTGGAGGGCTTCATCACCAAGCCGCTGGCTGGTCACGGCACCCGCGGACGCCAGCTGTTCTTTGTCAACGGTCGGTTCGTCAAGAGCCAACTGCTGGCTGCCGCCGTGGAGGAGGCCTACCGCAACCGGCTGCTGAAGGGCAAGTTCCCCGGGTGCGTCCTGCATATCACGCTGCCGGTCAGCGAGGTGGACGTCAACGTACATCCCGCCAAGACCGTGGTGAAATTTTTATCCGACAAGACCGTATTTGACGCGGTACACTATACCGTGAAGGACGCGCTGGACCGTGAGGGACAGCCCGCCGCGCCGGAGAAAAAGCCGTTCTATCAGGCCATGAGCGCGGAGGAATTCCGTGAGAAAGCCCCCGCGTCCCAGGGCGTCCGGCTGCCCTTTGTCAGCGGCAGACCCGTCGGCTCCGCCGGAGCCGACCGTCCCACCGTCAACCGTTTTGCGCCCGCCGTGCCGACGGTGCAGACGCCGCGCGAGACGGTACGACCCGCCGCAGCGCCGCAGGGCGAGGTATGGCAGGTACGGGACGCCGCGCCGGAGGCCGGCAGATCCTTCACTGTCCCCAGCGGACGGGAGGGCGTCGTCTACCGCATCACGCCGCCGGATGCGGCGGATGCGATGCCCGGCACGATGGGCGCTTCTCCTGACATGGCGGGTACATCATCCAACGAGCCGGAAAGCGCCGAGGTGTGCGGCGGCACGGCCGCTCCGCAGACGGAGGGCGTGTGCGCTCCCGCGCAGGCGGGCACCTATGCGGAGATAGACGCGGCCGCCGTGGCAGCGGAGCATGTCCAGCAGGAGCTGGCCATGCCGGAGGAGGAAGCCATCGGCGAGACGCCGTGGCGCATCGCCGGAGAGGTGCTGAAAACCTATATTATCTGCGAGGACGGGGAGCAGAACGTGTGGCTCATCGACAAGCACGCCGCCCACGAGCGCATCCGCTTCGATGCGCTGAAGGCGGACCCCGTGCCGCCCATGGCCCAGCAGCTGATGACCCCCGCCGCCGTGACGCTGACCGCTGAGGAGTACGGCGCGGTGCTGGAGCAGCTGGACGTGCTGGCGGGCTACGGCTTTTTGTGCGAGGACTTCGGGGACGGCACCGTGCTGGTGCGGGAGATCCCCGACTACATACGAGCGGAGGACGCTGCCGCCACGCTGGAGGAGTTGGCCCGCAAGCTGCTTTTGCAGCGGGCAGACCCCGATGGAGCGAGAGACGAGCTGCTGCACACCATGGCGTGTAAGTCCGCCATCAAGGCGGGCATGACCACCGACACCGCCGAGCTGACGGCACTGGTGCGGCAGGTGCAGTCCGGCGCCGTCCGGTACTGCCCCCACGGCAGGCCCGTGGCGGTGAAGCTGCGGAAATACGAGGTCGAGAAAATGTTCAAGCGGGCGTGACCCCCCTTGACGCACAGGAGGTGAAGCGATGGCACAGCGGGTGATCTGCGTGGTAGGCCCTACCGCGTCGGGCAAGACGAAAATGGGCGTGGCACTGGCCAAGCGCTTCAGCGGCGAGGTGGTGTCCGTGGACTCCATGCAGATCTACCGGGGCATGGCCATCGGCACCGCCGCCCCCACGCCGGCGGAGATGGAGGGCGTGCCCCACCACATGATCGGCGTGGCCGACCCGGCGGAAAGCTGGTCGGTATCCCGCTTCACGCAGGAGGCCGACCGGTGCATACAGGACATCCTGCGCCGGGGGAAGCTGCCCGTGCTGGTGGGCGGCACCGGATTATATCTGGACGCGCTGGTGCGGGGCAATACGTTTGCCGCCGGACAGCAGGGCGGCGCGGTGCGGCAGGAGCTGCAGGAACGGCTGGCGCAGGAGGGTGCGGCGGCGCTGCTGGCAGAGCTGGCGGCGGTCGACCCTGAGGCGGCGGCGCGGCTCCACCTGCGGGATGAAAAGCGCATTCTGCGGGCGCTGGAGGTATACCGCGAGACCGGCGAGACCATCAGCGAGCATGACCGGAAAAGCCGGGAGACACCCGACCGCTACGACGCCCTGTACATTGGACTGAGCTTCCGTGACCGGCAGGATCTGCGCGACCGCATTGACCGGCGGGTGGACGCCATGGTGGCGCAGGGCCTTTTAGACGAGGTGCGGCGGCTGCTGGGCAGTGGGCTGCCCCGAGACGCCACGGCCTTACAGGCCATCGGGTTCAAGCAGTTTTTAGCGGTGGCCGACGGGACAGCCACCGAGGCAGAGGCCGTGGAGGAGGTCAAGCTCCGGTCAAGGCAGTACGCCAAGCGGCAGCTGACATGGCTGCGGCGAAATCCCGACATCCACTGGATACTGTGGGAAAAAGAGCCTAATTTTCCGTGGGCTCTCCAAAATGCGACAGATTTCCTCACCGCCGCCGGCGTATGCTGAGGGCGGCGGACGGAGGACATGCCTATCGTCCGCACACAGACATAAAGGAGCAGACGATATGCAAAAGACAAACAACCTTCAGGAGATCTTTCTCACCCGCGCCCGCAAGCAGAACATCCCCGTGACCATGTTCCTGGTCAACGGGTTCCAGCTGCGGGGCATTATCACCGGCTTCGACTGCTTTGTGGTCATTCTGGACTCCGAGGGCAGGCAGCAGGTCATCTACAAGCACGCCATCTCTACCATCGCGCCGATGCGGCCCGTGGAGCTGCGGGAGGACGAGGCGGCGGAGGCATAGTGTCCGGCGCGGGGAGCAACATACGAGACAGAGGAAAGCACCATGAAAAAAACATCGCCCCTCATGAAAATACTGCCCATCGCCGTGCTGGCGGCGGTGCTCATCTATTTTGCCGTGCAGCTGTATAACTACCTGTCCGACCCTGTCACCACCACGCTGGTGACGGAGGGACAGGCGGAGGACACCATCCCGCTGAACGGCTGGATGGTGCGGGACGAGGAGCCGCTGGCCGCCCAGAACGGCACGATCAGCCGTGTGCGGCAGGAGGGCGAGCACGTAGGCGTGGGCCAGATGCTGGCCCGTGTCTACGCCAACGACGGGGCCTTGCAGACCGTGAGCCAGATCGAGACGCTGCAGCTGCAATTGCAGCAGCTGCAATTCGCGCTGACCTCCTATCTGGACCCCGATGCGGCGCTGAAGCTGGACACCTCCATCACCGGCGACATCCTGACGCTGCGGCAGTCCCTCACCGGCGGCGACTACACCGCCGCGGAGAGCGACATCGCCCAGCTGAAGGCCGCTGTGCTGAAACGGGACCATCCCTACACCTCCCAGGAGGAGATCCAGACGGAGATCAAGTCGGTGGAAGGGCAGATCCAGTCGCTGGAGAACTCGCTGTCCGGCGCCGCCACCGTCACCGCCAAGTCGTCGGGGACGTACTCCGCTGTGTGCGACGGATATGAGACGGTGCTGACCACGGAGTTTCTGGAGGATGTGACGCCCGCCAAGCTGGCGAAGCTCCAGCCCTCCGGCGAGGACAGCAACATCGGCAAGCTCATCTACGGCGACACGTGGTACTATGTGGTGACGCTGGCGGAGGAGCAGGCCAATGTGATCAGGGGGCGGAGCAGCGTGACGCTGCGGTTCGCCAAGGGCTTCGACCAGAATCTGCAGATGCGGGTGGTGTCCGTGTCCGCGGCGGAGAACGGGCAGGCGGCGGTGACGCTGTCCTGCCGGAAGTATCTGGCCCAGACCACGCTGCTGCGCCATCAGGCGGCGGACATCATCCTGCGGACCTACACGGGACTGCGGGTGCCGTCCAACGCGCTGCGGGTCAGCAGCGACGGCGTCACCGGCGTATACTGCGTGGACGGCGTCACTGCGGCGTTCCGGCCGGTGACGGTGCTGTATCAGGGGCAGGGCTATGCGCTGGTGCAGCCCGCCGACGGCGTGGACGATACCCAGACGCTGCGGGCGGGGGACGAGGTCATCGCCACCGCCGGTGAGCTCCACGAGGGCAAGGTCATTCGATAACGGACAGACATCCGATCAGAAATACGCAAGGAGGAAGGCTTCTATGTCTATCAGAGAAAATATTGCGGAGATCCGCCGCCGGATCGATGAGGCGGCCCGCGAGACAGGGCGCACCGGCGCGGACATCACGCTGGTGGGCGCCAGCAAGATGAATGACGCCGCCGCCTGCCAGGAGGCTATCGCCGCCGGTATCGACGTGCTGGGCGAGAACCGCGTGCAGGAGATGGTGACCAAGCTGGCGGAGAACGCCTACGACGGTGCGCCGCTGCACTTTATCGGGCACCTGCAGCGCAACAAGGTGAAGCAGGTGGTGGGCAAGGCCGCGCTTATCCAGTCCGCAGGCTCCGTGGAGCTGCTGGAGGAGATCGAGAAGCAGGCGGAAAAGCTGGGCATCGTGCAGGACGTCCTGCTGGAGGTGAACATCGGCGGCGAGGCGGCTAAGAGCGGCTTCGCGCCGGAGGCCGTGGAGGCTGCGGCGGCCCATGCGAAAGAGCTGGCCCACGTGCGGGTGCGGGGATTGATGACCATCCCCCCTGCCGGTGCGGCGCGGGATGAAAATATGGTATATTTTGAAAAAGTCCATGCCCTATATGTTGACATAAATCGAAAAATGTATAATAATGAGTTAGACTATCTTTCCATGGGCATGAGCGGCGATTTCGCCGACGCCATCCGCGCGGGCAGCAACATGGTCCGCGTGGGTACGGCTATTTTCGGCGCCAGAGATTACACAAAATAACGCGGGAGGTACATTGCAATGGGCTTCATGGACGAGCTGAAGAAGATCATTCATCCCTACGATGATGAGGATTACGATTACGAGGACGATTTCGAGGAGTCTGCCAGGGAGTCCCGTTCCCCGTTTGAGGACCGCAAGGAGGAGCGGCGCGGCGAGGATCGCCGCACCGAGGATCGCAGGTCCGAGGACCGCCACAACAAGGTGGTGAACATCCACGCCACCACCCAGCTGAAGGTGGTGCTGGTGAAGCCGGAGCGATTCGAGAACGCCTCCGAGATCGCAGACCACCTGAAGGAAAAGCGGACGGTGGTGCTGAACCTGGAATCCACCAACAAGGACGTGGCGCGCCGGCTCATCGACTTTCTGTCCGGCGTGGCCTACGCCGGTGAGGGCAAGATCAAGAAGGTGGCGGCCAACACCTATATCATCACGCCGTACTCCGTGGACATCATGGGCGACCTGATCGACGAGCTGGAGAACAACGGCCTGTATCTGTAAGACTAAGGATCGGAGGGATCATTCATGTTTACACCGCAGGAGGTTTCGGAAAAGGTATTCCCCAAGGCATCGTTCGGCAGCGGCGGATACAGCATGAGCTCCGTGGACGAGTTCCTGGACGCGCTGACGGAGGATTACAGCACCCTGTTCAAGGAGAATGTGACGCTGAAGGCCAAGCTGAAGGTGCTGGCGGAGAAGGTGGAGGAATACCGCTCCACTGAGGACGCCATGCGGCAGACGCTGCTGACCGCCCAGAAGATGGCGGCCAAGCTGGTGCAGGAGGCACAGGCCGAGAAGGACCGGATGCTATCCAACGCCAAGGCCGAGGCGACCCAGGAGATCCAGCGTCTGGAAAGCGAGAAGCAGGCCGCCCAGCAGAAGCTGGCGATGGCCCAGGAGAAGCTGGCGGAGTTCATCCGCCGATCCGATGAGCTGTGTCAGGCCCAGTCCGCGTTTCTGCAGACGCTGCCGGAGCTGGAGCTGGTACCTGCGGCGACGGAGGCGGTGGAGAAGCCTGACGCCGTGGTGGGCGCCATTGAGCAGGACATCCTGACCCAGTACGATGCGGCACCGGAGGAGAAGGCGGAGGAGATGAAGCCCGCCGTCACCGACGAGCCCACCATTCAGTTCCCGCCGGTGAACGACAACGCCGTTCCCACCGACTTCAAGCTCAGTCTGGACGAGTTGAAGTTCGGGCGGAACTACAACGGCGGCAAATAAGACGCACAATCAAAAAAGGCGGCCTGTGGCCGCCTTTTTTCAGAATGGACGCCTGCGGGAAATACCGGTAAGGGACCGCAGAAAACAGCCGGCCGCGCCGAAATGTGCGGCGTGGCGCAGCGGAGACGCCGGTGGGCCGCGCCGAAATGTGCGGCGTGGCGCAGCGGAGACGCCGGTGGGCCGCGCCGAAATGTGCGGCGTGGCGCAGCGGAGACGCCGGTGGGCCGCGCCGA
>ERZ827043.3974-NODE-3974-length-9985-cov-10.342497_pt1 | contig 9985 bp, 9 predicted proteins | sample MGYA00519923_ERZ827043 | MGnify/ENA primary metagenome ERZ827043 (study PRJEB31778, sample SAMEA3449251) | human gut metagenome | biome: human gut; feature: human-associated habitat; material: faeces | place: United Kingdom | collected 2010/2012 ...
TCAACTAGGGTTTAAATAATATTCTTTTAGTGTCTACTTTTTATTGACAAGTTCATTCTAATGTGAGTTACTTCTTTTTACTATTGTATCTACTTACAAATTCTTCTCTAAATTCTAATAAGTCATCTTTTTCTATATGTTCTCTTATTTCTTCCATTAAATGAGTTAAGAATCTTATATTATGAATTGATATTAATCTTTGCCCGAATGATTCATCAGCAACAAGTAAATGTCTTATGTATGATTTAGTGAAGTTTTTACATGTATAACAATCGCAATCTTTTTCTATTGGATCTAAATCTTTAATGAATCTTGCATTACGAAGATTAGTTCTTCCATCATGTGTTAGAGCATTACCATGTCTAGCAAGTCTAGTTGGAAGCACACAATCAAATATATCTATACCACGAATAACACCATCAATTAGATCAATTGGTTCTCCTACTCCCATCAAGTATCTTATTTTATCTTTAGGTAAGTAAGGTGTAGTATATTCTATCATTTTAAGTTTGGTTACTGGGTCTTCTCCAACAGATACTCCACCTACACTATATCCATCAAATCCTATTTTAGCAGTTTCAATTGCAGAAAACTTTCTTAAGTCTTCAAATTCTCCACCTTGAATAATACCAAATAATGCTTGATTTTCAGGATCTTTATGCGCAGCTTTACTTCTTTTCATCCATCTAAGCGTTCTTTCAATACTATTTTTCATATATTCATGAGTAACTGGATAAGGAGGACATTCATCAAAACTCATCATTATATCAGAATGTAATTTATTTTGAATTTCAATACTTTTTTCAGGCGTTAAAAATAAATTTCTTCCATCAATATGACTCTTAAATTTAACTCCTTCTTCACTTATATCTTTAGGTTTTGCTAAACTAAATACTTGAAAGCCACCACAGTCAGTAAGAATAGGCCCTGTTTTATAATTCATAAAATTATGAAGACCACCAGCATTATCAACTACATCTTCACCAGGTCTTAACCATAAATGATATGTATTTGATAAAATAATGTCAGCACCTGCATCTTTTAATTCTTCAGGACTAAGTGTTTTAACTGTAGCTTGTGTTCCAACTGGCATAAACATTGGTGTTTTATGATGACCCCACTTTGTTTTAAATTCACCAAGTCTTGCTCCATAAGATGTTTCTTTTATTAATTTAAAATGTAAATCCATTATTTTACCTCCTCATTTGTTAAAAACATAGCATCTCCAAAACTAAAGAATTTATATTTTTCTTCCATTGCATGTCTATATGCATTCATTATAATATCAACACTACTAAAAGCAGATACAAGCATAACAAGTGTACTTTTAGGTAAATGAAAATTAGTAATTAAAGCATCACATGACTTAAATTGATATGGAGGATATATAAATATACTTGTAGCTTCTTTAGTCTCTTTAAAGCATCCATATTTACTTATGTTAGCCTCTAATGTTCTCATAGATGTAGTACCAACACATATAATTCTTCTTCCCTCTTTTTTTGCAAGATTTAGTCTTTTACATACGTCTTCACTTATTTCATATGTTTCACTATGCATATCGTGATGAGTAATATCATTTTCACTAACAGGTCTAAAAGTACCTAATCCTACATTAAGAGTAACATATAGTATTTCAATACCTTTTTCTCTAATTTCATTAAGTAACTCATTTGTAAAATGAAGTCCAGCAGTAGGAGCTGCAGCACTACCTTCTCTTTTAGCATACACAGTATTATAACGACTATTATCTTTAAGTTTTTCATGTATATAAGGAGGAAGTGGCATCGCACCAACTTTATCTAAATGTTCAACTAAAATACCACTAAACATTAATTTAACATGGGTAATACCATTATCCTTAACTTCAACAACCTCACAAGTAAAATCATCATCAAATTTAATAACAGTACCAATATGTACTCTTTTTTGTGGTCTAACAAGACATTCCCATACATTATTACCTAAATCAGTAAGTAATAGTACTTCGATTTTAGCATTAGTATCAGTCTTATATCCAATAATTCTACTTGGCAATACTTTAGTATTATTTAAAACTAATACATCTCCTTTATGAAGATAATTTATAATATTATAAAATACTTCATCTTTATAATTTCCATCTTTTCTATTTACGATTAATAATTTAGAGTGATCACGTTCTTTAATAGGAGTTTGAGCTATTAAAGATTCATCTAAATCATAATCATAAGTTTCTATATTCTTATAATCCATAATCTACCTAGGAAAACAGCCTAGTGATTCACCTCAACTTTCTACAAGATTATACCATACAAAAAGAGTTTTTTAAACTCTAAAACTCTATTTTTTCTTAATTTAGGAACTGGTCCATCATAAATATTTTTATCTTTTCTATTAATTATATTATTATATCTATATAATAGTGCTTTCATTTCATTAGTTAATTCTTCTATTCTATCTTCACTTTCATTATTTTTAGTTTTATAACTTTTAAATAGAAATAGATAGTTTAATATATTTAAAAAGACGATTAATATCGTCTTCTTACATTTCATTTATAATTTCTAGTAATTCTTCTTCTGTTTGAAATCCAACTACTTCTTTAACTTTTTTTCCATCTTTAAAGAATATTAAAGTTGGAACGCTCATTATTCTATATTCTTCTGTTAGTTTAGGTAATTTATCAATATCTACTTTTACTACATTGATTTTATCACTTATGCTTTCAAGAACAGGAGCAAGCATTTTACATGGACCACACCACTCTGCATAGAAATCTACTAAATAATTACCACTACTTATAACACTATTTAAATCATCATTTTCTAGATGTATCATTTTAATTTTCCTTTCTCTTTTAATAATTTAACATTTTCAGGAGTTATTATATCATATTTGATAAATAAGTCTATTGCTTCATTATTAAATTTATCTCCTTTTGATTTAGCCATTAGATCTACAAGTTCTTCTGTAGCATTTTTTATATTACTTACAGCTGGTGTCATAACTGGTGTATTATTTAATATGAATTTACCTATTTTTGAATCATCCATGCCTGTTATTTTTAAAAATGGTTGGCTAAATATAAATAATATAATAAATATAATTACATAGCTTTCTATAAATCCAACTATTGCTCCACCTATTTTAGAGAATATTCCAAGTATTATTGTTGCTTTTAGTATCTTTTCAATAATACCAGTTACTTTTAATAATATTCTTAGTATTAAATATAGTATTGAAAATATTATTAAGAATGCTATTAGTTCATAAAGTAATATATTTAGTATTGCTACTCCTTGAAATTTACCACTAAATTCAAAGAATGGTAGTGTCTTATACATAAATGTTGCGATTGGTGTTCGAAGATAGAAAGAAACTACTATTATGAAGATTAATCCAACAAGTAAAACTGTTTCTTTTATGAGCCCTCTTCTCATACCACCCATGATACCAAGTATTAATAATATAATTATTAAAGCATCTAATATATTCATTTTTTCACCTACTTTGTTATTATATATGGAGTACTTTCACTTCCATTACCACCTAATAATTTTACACTATTTTTGATTGTAATTACAGGTCTTACACCAGCACTAGTACTAGTAGATAATGTTTTAAGATTATTACCTTTTATTACATAATTATATGCATTAGTACCATTAAAATATGCTGGAGTCATTGTCCAATAAGCATTATTATTATCTAAATATGTTGTAGTACTTGTTGTTTCTTTATTTCCAATAAACATTGCTTCATCTGCTGTAATTAATCCAATTGGATAAGTATTTAATTTCTTTGATACAGTAAATCTATCATTTACATTAGTGCAATCTAAGCTTGGCTTTCCTTTTATACCATCATTATATTTTGATAAATAACCAGTATTTAAATTACCATATCCTGATGTTGAATATTTAACATTATTTATAGTAAATTCATATGTTTTTCTATTGTTACAATATATTGCATCTTCAATATAATCACTATATTTTAATAAATTAGTTGCATACCATTCTTCAAGTATAGTTTTTATTTTACTGCTATTAGTATTCTTATGTTCATCTTCATATGTTGTACTATTTGGACTACCATACATATATCCAACATAAGCATTATAATTTGAACTATCATTAAAAACACTACTATTAATAAAAACAGTAGTATCATTTAAGGTACTACAATTTCCATCAGTAGGTGTTCCATTATATATCATTCTTACATTACCTAGTGTATTTGCTCTAATTATTTTCCAACAAAACCCACCAAATAATGCATTATTATTATTGCTACTACCTGTATATAAATAATTTTTTTCACCATCAATACTATTATTAGTAAATACATATCCATTAGTATTATTGCTATAAGTACTTACATTTCTATTTTCAAAATCATTAATAATAGCATATCCAATAGTATCTCTATCCGCTTTCATAAGTGATCCGGAATTATTACTTGGAACAATATTTATATTAGAAGAGAAGGTTTTATTCATATTGTATGATTGATCATATTCTTTTTGTAAGAATGTGATTTGCATTACATAATAATGAGTTGCTCCTTTATCAATTTTTATATCAGAAAGTATTGTACTATCAGTGCTTGGAACTACTGTTTCAGTTTTATTTGCGGCACCTCCAGTTTCAGTTATTGTATAAACTAACTCTTCAGGTTTTGCAAAATTATTAACTACACTTTCAAGTGTTATATTGTAATATACAGCTACATCACCAGTATTTTTTACAGTAAATGTTTTACTTACAGTTTCTCCAGTATAAGCATTAACTAAAGTTACATTGCTTGTATCAGTATAGGTTATCTGCATATTTTTATTAAAAGTATTAATAATCATATTACTTCCTTTACCTTCAATTTCTAAAGTGAAATATGCATAAGTAGCAGTTGCCATTAAAGCAAGAATAATAGCAATTCCTATACTTGATAGCATTATTTTTAAACTTGTTTTATTCATAATAAATATTACCTACTTTCCTAATCTATAACAATTATATAATTAATAATTAAAATTTTCAATAAAAATTGATATTATTAATCATTTTTGATAAAATATGTACGGAGGAACGAGAGTATGTTCAAACAAAGTGATATATTAGATGAAAAAAAATCTAAATTATTAAGAGAAAAAAGTAAAAAAATAACTTTTCCATTATCAGAAGATGATAAATTATTAATAAATGATATGATTATGTATTTAAGACTTAGCCAAGATGAAGAATATGCTAGTAAAAATGATATAAGAGCTGGTATGGGACTTGCAGCAGTACAGCTTGGAGTTCTTAAAAGATTCTTTGTTATATCTTATAAAAAAGATGATGGTACATTTGAAGAATATAGAGTCATTAATCCTGAAATTATATCTAACTCAGAAGAACTTATTTATGTTGAAGAGGGAGAAGGATGTTTAAGTGTAAATAGATATGTTGAAGGTATAGTACCTAGATATGCTAGAATAACAGTTAAATATTACGATGAGGAAGGTAGAGAGTGTGTTAAAAGAGTTCGTGAAGAGATAGCAGTAGCATTTCAACATGAAATAGATCATTTAAATGGTATAATGTTTATTGATAAAATAGACCCTAAAGATCCATTTAAGAATCAGGATAATATGAGAGCGATATAACGCTCTTTTAATTTTATGTTTACTTTTATCATTTTATATTTTATAATTATTATAGGTGAAAATAGATATGAAAAAAGAAAATAAAATAAGGTTGATATTTTGGGGAGTTATATGGATTATAACACTTATCTTGTCAATATCAGGGGTTATCTTATATATGAATGGCGTTGGTTCTCATGGAAAAATAAGAAAAGAATTAAAGCCGGTAAATGATTCATTTAATAATTTAAGTTCAATTATTAGATATAGAGAAGCTGGTATTGATATACGTTCTAAATTAAAAGATGATAGAATTATTGTTAGATATAAAACTGATACAATAGATGCTTCATATGACTTTGTTTATGATGAGTCGCTTGGAACTGGAATATTAGTTATGCAATATGGAAATGCTAGTGCTGATAAAGATATAAGTATAAGCGTTGCTAGATTTATGATTGATGCAGTAGCTGTTAAAAATAATCATCCTGAAGGAGAAATATTTAAGAATTATCAATTTGATTACTTCTATAATACAAATGTTATACAAGGACTTGGAATAAGTGATGAAGGAACAACTACTACAGTAAAAATTAATTTAAATACAGTAGTTACAGATAATATAACAAATGATAATAATATACCTGATTTAAATAATACATCAGATACAATTAAGAATTGGTATACAACACTTAGTACTGCTGATAAAATGATAACAATAATAGCTAAAAAAGATAATGAAAACTATGCTAAATATAAAACAGATGTATCAAGTGTAGCTGAAAATAATAAAATAGATTTATCTTGGATAGATTATGAAACATTAACTGAAACAGATTTAAAATATTTAAGTAATAGTTATGGAATAAGTAATATAAATGATTTTTATGGTATGGCTACTCTAAAAGGAAATAAAGCTACTGATATAGTTGGTGTACAAAGTATAAATGAACTTGAAAAGATATTAAAAGAAAGTAATGTTATTAAATAGCATTACTTTTTATATGTACTTAAAAAGAGGACTTAATCCTCTAATTTAACACTTACTATTTTACTTACTCCACTCTCTTGCATAGTTATACCATATAATTTATCTAAGAATTCCATTGTTTTCTTTTTATGTGTTATAACAAGCAATTGAGTTTTATTTTTATAATTATCTAAATATTCACCAAATATAGTTGCATTATTTTCATCAAGTGCACTTTCAACTTCATCAAGTATTACAAATGGTACTTTTTCAAGATTCATTATTGAGAATAATAAACTTATTGCTGTCATAGTTCTTTCTCCTCCAGAAAGTAAACTAAGTGGTTTTTTATTCTTTCCAGGAGGTACTGCTATAATATCAATACCAGTTTCTAAGATATTATCTGGGTCAGTAAGTTCAAGATGTGCATTCCCTCCTTTAAATAATGTCTTAAATACTTTACCAAATTCTATATTTATATTATTAAATGATGTAACAAACTTATCTTTCATTACATTATCCATATCATCAATAATATTAAGTAAATCACTTTGGCTCTTTTCAAGATCTTCTTTTTGTTTAGTTAAAAATGTAACTCTTTTATATATTCTATCATACTCATCAATACTGCCTAAGTTAACATCTCCAAGTGATTTAATCTTTCTTCTTAAAGTGCTTACTTTTTCACGAGCAACACTTTCTTCTATTTCAAGAGTATACTCACTTCTAGCTCTTTCATATCCTAAATTATAGTCTTCACTTAAACGATTTAATAAGTTATCTAAATTCATATTAAGTTTAGTAATATCTATTTCTAAACTATTTATATCATTCTTTAAAGATATATATTCTTGATTAGATTTTCTAATAGATGATTCTAAATCATTAAGAGTAATGTTAAGTTCATTCTTTTCATTATTATATTTATCAAGCAATTTCTCTTGTTCACTCTTAACTTTTTCATTTTCATAATATTCACTTATTATATTATTAAGTTCATTATCAAGTGAATCATCAGTAAGATTCTTTATTTCATTATTAATGCTTTCTAGTTCACTAATCTTTTCATGTAATAAACTTGTTTTATTATTAATTTCTTCATTAACCTTAATTATTTCAATATTGATACTATAATTCTTATTCTTAATTATATCAAGTTCTCTATCTTTATTATCAAGTTTAACATCTAAGTCTTTAATATTGTTATTTATATTATCTAGTGATAATTTTAATCTTTCAAGTTCATATTTATCAGATATATATGAATTATTGCTTTTAATACTACCACCTGTCATAATACCACCAACATGTATTATTTCTCCATCAAGTGATATTACTCTATATCTATGATTAATCTTTTTAGATATTGCTATAGCAGTAGATATATCACGAGTCACTATAATATTACCAAGTTGATTCATTACAATGTTATAATATTTAGTATCATATGTAACTAAGTCACTTGCGATACCTATAAATCCAATAATATTAGATATACTTTTAAGTGTTTCTGGATCTACACTCTTAGGTTTTATAACATTTAATGGAAAGAAAGTTGCTCTTCCTTTATTATGACTTTTTAAGTATTCAATTGCTTCTTTAGCACATGCTTCATCATTAGTAACAATATTGTTAGAACTAGCTCCTAAAGCTACATCAAGCATAGTAGAATATTCTTTATCAGTATCGATTAGGTTTGCTATAATGTCATGTATTCCTCTTAAGGTAGGATTACCAACTATTGCTTTAACCGCATAAGGTATCTTACTCATATTAGATATATTACTTTCAAGAATATCAATTTTATTCTTAGTTTCAATTAATCTCTTACGTTCATTATTAAGCTCAAAATTAACCTTTTCACGTTCATTTAACACTTCTTTATATACATTATTATTATCAAGAACTTTATTATCTAAATCATTCTTATTATTTTTAAGACTTCCTAGATCGAACTTTAATGACGATATTAAATTATTAAGAGAGCCTTCTTTATCTTTAAGTAATATTAAGTTATTTTGTACTTCATTACTTTCTTTATCATATTTAATTCTCTCCATAAGCAATGTTTTTTTGTTACTTAATTCAATTAAATTCTCATTGATTTTAAATATATTAGTACTTGTTTCTTTAATTTTATTGTCTAAATCAAGAATACTAACTTTAATCTTTTCTACTTCAGTACTATCTTTAGTATTATCTGTGTCTATTAGTGATAATTCTTCTTCTTTCTTAAGTTTCTTATCTTTCTTTATGTCTATTTCTTCACTATAAGTATTTATATCTTTAGCAATTAATGCTATTTCAACACTTTCTAGTTCATTTAATGCTTCTTTATATTCACGTGCTTTTTTAGCTGACACACTAAGTGGTTCTAAGTTTTCACTATTTTCACGTATTATTAAGTTTATTCTTTCAATGTTATCGTGTGTCTTAGATAATTTTGATAAACTTTCTTCTTTACGTCTTTTATATTTAAGTACACCAGCTGCATCTTCAAATATTACTCTTCTCTCTTCAGGCTTTTCACTTAATATTTGATCTATTTTATTTTGAGGAACTATATTAAATGATTCTTTACTACTTCTACTATCCATAAATAAGTCAGTTATATCCTTAAGTCTACATCTTTCTTGATTAAGATAGTATTCATTTTCTCCTGTTTTATATACTATTCTTTTAACAGCAACTTCATTAAAATCAATATTTAGTGTTCTATCACTATTATCAAATACAAGTGTTACTGATGCATAATTAGATGCAGGTCTTGAAGATGATCCACTGAATATTACATCAGTCATGTTATTGCTTCCCCTTAGTGTTTTAACACTTTGTTCTCCAAGAACCCATTTAATCGCATCAACTATATTACTTTTACCTGAACCATTAGGCCCAACTATACCAGTAAAGAATTGATCTAATTCTATATCAATTTTATCAGCAAAACTCTTAAATCCATGTAATTTTATATTCTTAATATACATATTTATTCACCACTTCTATTTTGATTACCATTTAATTATAACATAAACAAAGTCTAAAAAAAAGAAATTGTTTACACAATTCCTGTAAAATAGATATCTATATTTTTAAAATATATCAACATAATCCAAACCATTTAGTTTTCTTTTAAATCTTGAAACTGACATCTCTATTTCTCCTCATTATTAATCTTGTATTAAATAAATTTTACTTTTCAATATCCTTTCTTAAGATTTACTATATATCTATTTTGACATTTATATTTCCACACATCAACAAAAAAATTTGAATTTGCGTAAATTCAAATTTTATTACTCTGCCTTAAGGCAGACATCCCATAACCAATGCATTTGTTTTAGTTCTTACCCGACTATCCATGCTTTCGCATGGAGTAGTCGCTTTTTAACATTCGTTATACCTTTTTA
>ERZ827043.3975-NODE-3975-length-9985-cov-2.350554_pt1 | contig 9985 bp, 9 predicted proteins | sample MGYA00519923_ERZ827043 | MGnify/ENA primary metagenome ERZ827043 (study PRJEB31778, sample SAMEA3449251) | human gut metagenome | biome: human gut; feature: human-associated habitat; material: faeces | place: United Kingdom | collected 2010/2012 ...
AACACTTCCATGAAATCCGAGAGCAGATCGGCGCCAGCGCACCGGAGCGCAAGGACTACTCGAACGAGCGCGTGCTGCGGCACTTCTCCGAATCCTGCACGATGAGGGAGCACCGCACGGTCACTTCCACGATCCACCCGACACCGGCGCAACTTTCCGCCGCGGTCGAGATGACGCCGATCATGTTCGGAATGGACCGCGCATCCGTCAACTGGGCATCGATCGACACGCTCACCATGGAAGCAGAGCTCCTGGTAGGGACGTTTGACTGAACGGAATATCCGAGCACGAAGGCCCCAACCCCGGCGCTCGCCCGCAAGGTGTTTCTTTTTAGTAACCGTTCCTTTACGGCTGACCCGTCGGAAGCGGTTTGGAGCACAATAGATGATGCGTCATTTCGCGCATGCGGCGATGGCGCCGCGATCCGCACAACCGCAACCCGAAAGGCACCCCATGCTGGAACTGCGCGACATCTGCAAGTCGTACACCACGGGCTCTTTCACGCAAACGGCCCTCGACCATGTGTCCATCGCCTTCCGAGACAGCGAGTTCGTCGCGATCCTGGGCCCGTCGGGCTCGGGCAAGACCACGCTCGTCCTGGAAAGCCTGGTGCCCGCGCTCAAGGCCGACATCGCCGGCGAGACGGCCCCTGCGCACGTGCGGTCGGTCGACGCCCGCGGCCTGCGCCGCGTGAACCTCATCGACGCCACGCCGATCGGCGCGAACGTGCGTTCTACCGTGGCCACTTATGCCGATATTCACGACGAATTGCGGCGCGCCTTTGCCCGATGTGAGGCGGCTAAGACGGGCGGCTGGAAGGCCGGCGATTTCTCATACAATACCGGCCGACTGCGTTGCCCTACGTGCGACGGCACCGGTTCGATCTCGCTCGACGTGCAGTTCCTGCCGGACGTTACCATCGAATGCCCGGATTGCGGCGGATCCCGGTATGCGCCCGAAGCCGGCGCGATTCGGCGTGCGGTTAAAGCGGCTAAGGGCAAAGCGGCGAAGATGAAGGTCCCGGATAAACGCAAAGCTGCCAAGGAAAAATTGAGTGAGGCGACGGATCAGGGTGGCGGCAACATTTCCCTGAGCCTGCCTCAACTCATGGCAATGAGCGTGGACCAGGCGCTGTCCGTGACCGGCGACCTCAAGAAGGTTCACGCACGTCTGACCACCCTGCACGACTTGGGCCTCGGCTACTTGACGCTCGGCGAACCGACGCCGGCGCTTTCGGGCGGCGAAGCCCAGCGGCTGAAACTCGCCAGTGAAATGGGCAAGGCCCAATCGGACGCGGTATTCGTGTTCGATGAGCCGACCATCGGTCTGCACCCGTTCGACGTGCGCGTGCTGCTGGGCGTGTTCGACCGGCTCGTGGCGAGCGGCGCAACAGTCGTGGTCATCGAACATGACCTTGACGTGATCGCCAATGCGGACTGGATCATCGACATGGGTCCGGGCGGTGGCGAAAGCGGCGGACGCATCGTCGCCACCGGAACGCCGGAACAAATCGCGGCCAATCCGAACAGCATCACCGGGCGGTATCTGCGCTGACTCGTATGGCGGTAACGCGCCTTTGCATAGGACCCTGCGCGAGTAGGATAGCCGTCCATGGTGCAGATTCATGGCATTAGACGCGCAAGCGCGGACGCGAAATATCGGCAGATGACCGGGCAGCCGGTCAAGCCGCTGATTCTCAAACTGTGTTTGCCGGCCGTCATCTCCAACTTGGTGACCACCGCCTACAATCTCACGGACACGTTCTTTATTGGTCAGCTCGGCACCGCGCAGTCCGGTGCCATCGGCATCGCGTTCTCCATCATGACCGTGATGCAGGCGCTCGGCTTCTTCTTTGGCAACGGCGCGGGCAACTCGATGAGCCGCGAACTCGGCAAACAGAACAATGAGCGCGCCTCCCGACTACTGGCCGTGGGCTTCGCGGGTGCGGTGCTCTCTGGTTTGGTGATTGCCACAATCGGATTGCTGACCCTGCGGCCGCTGGTCGTCATGCTGGGATCGACCTCGACAATCGCCCCATACGCCGTGCAATACCTGACGCCGTTGTTGGTCGCCGCACCCTGTGTATGCGGTTCGTTCGCACTCAACGGACTGCTGCGATACCAAGGGCAATCGACGTTCGGCATGATCGGGCTGGTTTCGGGCGCATTGCTGAATTTCCTGCTCGCGCCGTTGTTTATCTTCGTGCTGCACCTCGGAATTTTTGGTGCCGGCCTGGCCACCGCCATCTGCCAGACGGTGAGCTTCACGATTCTGACCACAATGAGCCGCAAATTCGGCGTGATGAAACTGTCCCTGCGCAATTGCAGGCCGGATGTGCTGCTCATGCGCGAAGTGGCCGGCGGTGGCCTGCCCTCGCTGATCCGCCAAGGCGCCGGTTCGATTTCCGTGACCTGCGTGAACATTGCCGCCAATCCGTTCGGCGATGCGGCCATCGCCGGCATGGCCATTGTGATGCGCATTATGTTGGGCGCCAACTCGGTGATCGTCGGCCTCGGCCAAGGTTTCCAACCGGTGTGCGGCTACAACTACGGTGCCGGCCTGTTCGCGCGCGTCAAAGAAGGGTACTGGTTCTGCGTGCGGCTCGCCACCTGCGTGCTCGTGGTGTTGGCGGTGTTGCTGTGGGTGTTCGCACCGCAACTGGTCGAGATCTTCCGCTCCGACCCGGCCGTGGTGGCGGTGGGCGTGGCCGCGCTGCACATCCAATGCTGCACGGTGATTCTCAACGGCTTCAACATGATGGGCAATATGATGACCCAGACCATGGGCCGCACCGGCATCGCCTCATTCCTGGCCCTGTGCCGACAAGGTCTGTTTTTGGCACCGATCGTACTGATTCTGCCGATGATGTTCGGCGTGCTCGGCGTGGAAATGGCGCAATCGGTGTCCGACGTGCTGACATTCCTAGTCACTATCCCGTTCATGCGGCGAATCCTGCATGAATTGCGGTGAATGGTAGATGGCAACTATGAATAATCGAAGTGCAAAGCGGGTGCCGGGCGTTCCTTCTCCCGCGTATATCGAATCGCTGTACCGCACCATGGCTGCCGCCCTTGGCCCGACCGGATGGTGGCCGGCTGAAACCACATTCGAGATTATGGTGGGCGCGGTGCTGACGCAGAATACGGCGTGGGGCAATGTGAATCGTTCGCTTGCGGCGTTGAACGCGGAGGGTGTGCTCGAACCCCATAAGCTGGCGATTATGGGGCCAGCGCATCTGCAGGAACTTATTCGCCCGTCCGGCTTTTATGTCAACAAATCCAAGACGGTACAGTCACTGAGCCGATGGTATGTGGAGCGTTGCGGAGCCTCGCCTGAGGGCGCGGCAGATATTCCCGACGCCGAATTGCGGACCGAATTGCTCGGATTATTCGGTATCGGGGGCGAAACGGCCGACGACCTGATGCTATATGTGTTTTCGCGCCGCACATTCGTGGCCGATACTTATGCTCGCCGACTATTCGCCTTCCTTGGATTTGATGTGCCAACCGGCTATCTGGCATTCCACAAGGCCTATTCGCCCGTGGTGCTGGATGCGAGCCTCAGCGTCAAGGATTTGCAGGAATTCCATGGGCTTATTGACGAGTTCGGCAAGGCCTACCGCGACGACGCGGCCAAAAGCGAGTCCTTTTTGGGTGGATGGAGGGCTTGACTGCACGGCGAATCGTTCTCAATAAGAAAAGTGTGAGGCCCGCACGGTGCCAATCGCACATCTGAATCCTTGACTGGCTGCGCTCGATGCTGGGTGTCGAAAACGAGTCTGTGACAGAATAGTTCGACCGACGCAATCGCCAAAACGCCGAACAGGAGCCAATGATGACCGAAGACAAGCCGATCGCCAAGCCGATTATCGATGATGCGACGCGCGAGAAAATGGCGCTTATGTTCTCTGGCGAGGTCTACCTGCCGGATGATGTGGACGGCTTTTTTGATCTGCAGGCCGCCCAGCGTGATCTCCAGCTCGAACTCAACGCCACGCCGCTGACCAACCCGAAGCGCCGTACCGAACTCATGCAGGCGTTCTTCGGCGCGGCGGGGGAGGGTCTGTACCTCGAATGCCCGGTGTATGCGAACTGGGGCTGCAATACTTATTGGGGCGAGCGCTGTTACGCCAACTTCAACCTGACGCTGGTGGACGATGGTGAGATCTTCATCGGATCCCACACCATGATCGGCCCCAACGTCACGCTTGTAGCCACCGGCCATCCCGTGCGTCCGGACCTGCGCTATCAGGGTGCCCAGTATTCGTTGCCCGTCCACATCGGCGAGAACGTCTGGATCGGCGCGAATGTCACCGTGCTGCCCGGGGTCACCATCGGGGACAACGCGGTCATTGGCGCCAACTCGCTGGTCACCAAGGACATCCCCGCCAACACGGTCGCCTATGGCAGCCCGTGCAAGGTAATTCGCGAAATCAACGAACGCGACGACGTCTACTACTGGCGCGACCGCCAATTCAGTGAGCGTTTTAAGCTCAAAGAGCAGTAGCGCGAAAGCTCACTCCCACACGTCGAGCTTGCGATTTTTGTAGAAATACTCGCGGTCCTTGTCGCCGATTTCACGCACGACCTCGCAGGGCGCGCCGTAGGTGACGGAGTTGGCGGGGATGGAATGTGTCACGACCGAACCGGCGCCAATCACGCAATTGTCGCCGATGGTCACTCCCGGCAGAATCGACACGTTCGCGCCGACCCACACGTTGCGCCCGCTGATCACCGGAATGCAATACGTGTAATGGTGCTCGCGCAGCACCGGCAACACGGGGTGGCCGGCGGCGCATTAGCACGGGGAACGGTTGAACGAGAAGTGGATTGGCATGTGATGGTATCGAACATACTGATGCGTGTGCCGCCGAGCCTGTCCAGATGGCTGCCTATATGAACCAGTGACAGAAAAGCACGGGAACGCGAGCGAGAGGAGTGTGCATGGGGCAGTTCGGCGTCATGATTGGCCAGTTAGTCGGATTTCTGATCATGCTGATGGTCGGGTATGGATGTGTGAGGCTTCGATTCTACGGTCAGACGGCGTTGGACGGCATGTGCTCGTTGCTGCTCAACGTGCTCATCCCCGTGCTTGTGTTTTCGAACGCCGTCGATGGTGCGGACCGCGCGCAGCTTGCCTCTAACTGGGGCGTGATGCTGCTGACCGCCGTGATGTACGCGCTGCTCATCCTGGTGTTCTGGCTGGTCGCCGAACTGTTGCGGCTCAAAGGTTCGCGTAGCCATGTATTTCAGGCGTCGCTTATTTTCGGCAACGCCGGATTCATCGGCATTCCGTTGATTATGGCACTTTGGCCGCAGAACGGCGCGATTTACGTGGCGCTGATGTCGATCATCGACCAGACGCTGCTCTGGACGTACGGCGTATGGCTGTGCGAGCCGGTCGACGAAACGACTGGCGGCAACGCGATTGGCGCGCGAGGTGCGGTCGTGAACGGTTCGGTGAACGGCGCCGGTTCGGTGGGCAATGCTGGTTCGGCGAGCAATGCCGCAAACGGTGGTTCTCCGGCCGTCGTCCGCCCCTCGCCAGGCACCCGCGTCCTCGGCCTGCTTAAACGATTCGTCAATCCCGCCTTCGTCGGCGTGATGCTCGCCCTGATTCTGATTCTGCTCGGCGTCAAGGTGCCGGACATCATCCTGAAGCCGCTGCACACCATCGGCAATATGGCCACGCCGATGTCGCTAATCTACTTGGGCGGCCTGTTCGCGCTGACCAAGTGGTGGGGCGTCCTCAAACGCTACGAACTCTATGCTGGCCTAGTCGCCAAGATGATCGCATTCCCGCTCGCCTTCTACGCGCTACTGACCGCGCTGACCGGCGCATTGCCGCAACTGCCGATCACCCATGACATGGTGCTGATGATTACGGTCATCGCCGGACTGCCGACCATGACCACCATTGCCATGTTCACCGGTCGCAAGAACAACATGCCCGAGTATGCGGTCGGCTTCGTGCTCGTAAGCACGCTGTTCTCGCTGGCCTCCCTGACGATTGTGTCGGCAGTTGTGTTCTGAATTGTCCCCTTCGACGAAAAGAATGCCGGGGGCCTCCGGCGCTTGGAATTTCATCGACGCCGCCAACGACTCGGCATCCGAGGCGGCCGTGCCGTATTTCAAGGAGATATTCGATTACGCGCGCACGCTCGATCCGCAGCATCGTCCTCTGACCTACACCAATCTGATGATGGCCGCCGCAGGCAAAGACAAGTGCCATCAATTCGCGGATGTCATCTGCCTGAACCGGTATTACGGCTGGTATATGCAAGGCGGGTATCAGCTCATCGGAGCCAAGAAGGCCTTCATCGACGAGATGAACCAATGGATGAACACCGAACCCAACAAGCCATTCCTGTTCACCGAATACGTTGCGGACACCGATGCCGGTGCGCACAAGCTGCCAAGCGTGCAGTGGAGTGAGGAATACCAGTGTGAGTACCTCACCATGCAGCACGAAGTGTTCGACATGTTCGAGGCAGTGGTGGGCGAGCAGGTATGGAACCTCTGCGACTTCCAAACCGGTGAAGGCATCATGCGCGTCGACGGCAACAAGAAGGGCGTCTTCACTCGCGACCGTCAGCCCAAAGCCGCCGCCTATGTACTCAAGGAGCGTTGGGAGACTAAGTAGCGGCCCGCCCCTGGAATATTCCAGGAGCAACGCACATCGCATAACATACAACGCAACATACGAAAAAGAACCTCGTGAAACGAATTTCACGAGGTTCTTTCTAGTTACGCTGAATGACTCCCATTAGACTCCCACAAGAGAAGAGCAATGGCGAAATCCCAACGTTGCTAAGCTCTCAAACTCAGATGTGGAAGTAGAGCTCGTACTCGAGCGGGGTCGGGGCCAGGCGAGCCTGGTCGATCTCGTCGCGCTTGAGGCCAATCCAGGTCTCGATCAGGTCGTCGGTGAACACGTCGCCGGCGGTGAGGAAGTCGTGGTCCTCTTCCAGGGCGTCCATAGCCTCGGCCAGGGAGCTTGGCACCTGCTTGATGCCAGCGTGCTCTTCCGGCGGCAGCTCGTAGAGGTCCTTGTCGACCGGCTCCGGCGGCTCGATGTGGTTCAGGATGCCGTCCAGGCCAGCCATCAGCTGAGCGGAGAAGGCCAGGAACGGGTTGCAGGACGGATCCGGAGCGCGGAACTCGATGCGCTTGGCAGCCGGGGAGGTGCCGGCCAGCGGAATACGGATGGCGGCAGAACGGTTACGAGCGGAGTACACCAGGTTGACCGGAGCCTCGAAGCCCGGGACCAGACGGTGGTAGGAGTTCAGGGATGGGTTGGTGAAGGCCAGCACGGAGGAGGAGTGCTTGATCAGACCGCCGATGTACCAGCGAGCCAGATCGGACAGACCAGCGTAGCCCTTCTCGTCGTAGAACAGCGGCTTGCCGTCCTTCCACAGGGACTGGTGGCAGTGCATGCCAGTGCCGTTGTCGTCGGCGATCGGCTTCGGCATGAAGGTCGCAGCCTTGCCGGCCAGAGCGGCGGTCTCGTGGACGACGTACTTGTACTTCATCAGGTCATCGCCTGCGTGCTGCAGGGTGTTGAAGCGGTAGTTGATCTCCTGCTGGCCAGCGCCGGCGACCTCGTGGTGGGAACGCTCGAGGATCAGGCCGACCTTCTGCAGGTTGGCGACCATATCGTCGCGCAGATCCTGGGTGTGGTCAATCGGCGGAACCGGGAAGTAGCCCTTCTTGACGCGATTCTTGAAACCGATGTTCGGGGTGCCGTCTTCCTCAACGTCAACGCCGGAGTTCCACGGAGCTTCGATGGAGTCGACCTCGTAGAAGGAGCGCTGCATGGAGTTCTCGAAACGCACCTTGTCGAAGATGAAGAACTCGGCCTCAGGAGCGAAGGATGCGGTGTCGGCGATGCCGGTGGACTTCAGGTAGGCCTCGGCCTTGCCGGCGACCTGACGCGGGTCGCGGGAGTACGGCTCGTCGGTCAGCGGGTCGACGATGGAGAAGGCCACGTCAAGGGTCTTGTGCTTGCGGAACGGGTCAACGAAAGAGGTCTCAACGTCCGGGACCAGCTTCATGTCGGACTCGTTGATGGCCTGGAAGCCCTGAACGGAGGAACCATCGAACGGCATGCCGTCGGTGAAAGCGTCCTTCAGGAATTCGCTAGCCGGCACGGTGAAGTGCTGCTGAACGCCGATAAGATCGGTGAAACGGACGGAGACATACTCGATGCCTTCCTTGTTGATAAGGGCCTCGACGTCTTCCTTGGACTTGAGCTCGGTCACGGGACCGCTCCTTTCGTATGAGATATAACGGTATCCATCGTAAAATCGCGCGTTTCGCCGGCTCGAAACTTGGGTTACGAGAATGTTTCGTGACTGTGGCCGACAATCGCGCAGGCGCGTTATTTCAACGAAACATCATTACAGAATGGAAACGGAGGCTATCGGGGGAGTAGATAGAGATGTCCGCAACGTGGACAGTGGGTATTGACAGGTGATGTAGGTGGATGTATGTGGACGCGATTATGAGACATATGACGAAGCCCCGGAACCGATTGAACGGATTCCGGGGCTTCTGTGCGATTTGGTTGTGTGCTGCCGATCAGCGACCGCGCATCGCGCGGCGGGAGATCTTCTGCGGGCGGTTCGGATCCATGCCCTTGGGGATGGCATAGCCCTTCTTGGCCTGCAGCGTGCGAAGACGATCGTTCAGCGTTTCCATCTCGGCCTTGGTCAGCAGGAAGCGACGGCGCGGATGAATCTTGGCGATCAGTGCGTTCTTGTGGTGCGTGGGCTCATAGCTCTTGGACTTGATCACCGTGCTACGCAGCTTGGTCAGCGGCACCTGCTTGGGGCCGTGGCCCACGGCGATGCGGTACACCGGAATGGAGGAGCCGGCGGTGACGCCCTTGATATCGCGTTCCTGACGATCCATCGCCTTCATGACGCGACCGTATTCGCCTTCGCCGATCAGGTAGATGCCGTTCATCGAAGTGCCGCGCCAGATGGCATCCTTGGTCTTCGGGTCGATCCACACCGGTTCCTGCGGGAAGTCAAAGCCGGCTTTCTGCATGTTGCTCAGCACGCCGATGGCGGCACCAGGCTTGCCGTCAATCTGCTTGTAGCCGACTGCATCCGCGCGGCGGGTGAGCATCATGGTGGCCAGTAGCATGCCGAGCATGATGGCGGTGATCATGGTGAAGATCCAGGTCAGCCAGGTCCACTTGGCAATCAGACCGATGATGATCATCACGACTACAGGCAGCAGGAAAGCACCGGCCTCAAGCCACGGCAGGGCCTTGTCTTCCTTAGCCGTGTACTTGTAGATCTGGATGATCTGCTTGATTGTGCTCTGCTTCTTCGGCTTCGCGTCCTTTTCCGCCATCACTTCTTCCTTTGTTGGGACGAAACACACTAGACAACATCTTATCAGGTGCGCTGGTCCGAACTTGTTTGTGCTGGTTGGTCTCAGCGTGTGTGTAACGGCCGTCCGTCGGCCTTGAGCAGCGCCTCGCCGAGCGTTTCACTGAACGTGGGATGCGGGTGAACGAGGCGGGCTGCGTCGGCGAGCGGCACATGGTTGCCGACCAGCTGTTCGGCTTCGGCGATGATGTCGGAGGCCATCTGGGAGATCATGTGCACGCCGAGCACGCGCGGGGTGTCCGGGTTGGCCGCGTCGCAGCCGGAGACGATGGTCAGTGAACCGGCCGTGCCGCTCATCAGCATGCGCGCGTTCGCCAGCATCGGATAGTTGGTCTCCTTGATTTCAATGAGATCCTCTCTCGCCTGCGCCTGTTCGACGGTGAGCCCGACCGACGCCGCTTCGGGGAAGGAGAACACGATTTGCGGCACGGTGGCTTCGTCCACCGGCTTGGGATTGAGTCCGGCGATGGTCTCCGCGATGACGATGCCTTGCTCAAAAGCACGATGCGCCAGCGCGTGACCGGCCGTCACATCGCCCACCGCCCATACGCCCGGTTTGTCGGTGCGGCCGTACGCATCCGTGGC
>ERZ827043.3978-NODE-3978-length-9973-cov-21.020468_pt1 | contig 9973 bp, 7 predicted proteins | sample MGYA00519923_ERZ827043 | MGnify/ENA primary metagenome ERZ827043 (study PRJEB31778, sample SAMEA3449251) | human gut metagenome | biome: human gut; feature: human-associated habitat; material: faeces | place: United Kingdom | collected 2010/2012 ...
AACAATGTTAGTAAATACATATTGGTGGTGGCACCCGTTACAACTCCGACAGTCGTAAGGGAGCAGCGCTCGTATGTATATATGTAATATATAGTAAAAAACAAAAAGAGCCCTGTCGCACCAAGCGACGGGGCTTTTTTCGTTTAAGCAATAATGCGTTTTGATTTCTGAAATAGTAAATAGTAAATCGTCAAATAGTAAATAACATGATGAATTTCTTAGTTGACAAAGAAGGTTATTACGGAGAGTTCGGCGGGGCATACGTTCCCGAAATCCTCCACAAATGTGTAGAAGAGTTGCAGAACACCTACCTCAAGGTGCTGCAAAGTGAGGACTTCAAGCGTGAATACGACCAGTTGCTGCGCGACTACGTGGGACGCCCTTCCCCACTCTACTTGGCACACCGCTTGTCCGAGAAGTACGGTTGCCGGATTTACCTCAAGCGTGAAGACCTGAACCACACCGGTGCCCACAAAATCAACAACAGCATCGGGCAGGTATTGCTGGCACGCCGCATGGGCAAGCGCCGCATCATCGCCGAAACCGGAGCCGGACAGCACGGTGTGGCCACAGCCACCGTCTGCGCCTTGATGAACATGGAATGCATCGTCTACATGGGTAAGACCGACGTAGAGCGCCAGCGCGTCAATGTGGAGAAGATGAAGATGCTCGGCGCCACCGTCGTTCCCGTCACCAGTGGTAATATGACGTTGAAGGACGCCACCAACGAAGCCATCCGCGACTGGTGCTGCCATCTCTCAGACACCTACTACGTGATAGGTTCCACCGTCGGCCCGCATCCGTACCCCGACATGGTGGCACGCCTGCAGTCCGTCATCAGCGAAGAAATAAGGAAGCAGCTCCTTGAACACGAGGGACGCGAATGCCCCGACTACCTCATCGCCTGCGTAGGTGGAGGAAGCAATGCAGCCGGCACCATCTATCACTACGTCAACGACCCGCACGTGCAAATCGTCCTCGCCGAAGCCGGAGGAAAAGGCATTGAAACGGGAATGACAGCCGCCACCATCGCCCTCGGCAAGATGGGCATCATCCACGGCTCGCGCACCTACGTCATCCAGAACGAGGACGGACAGATAGAAGAGCCCTATTCCATCTCTGCCGGACTGGACTATCCGGGCATCGGCCCCATGCACGCCAACCTTGCCAAGCAGAAGCGTGCCATCGTCCTCGCCGTCAACGACGACGAAGCCATCCGCGCCGCCTACGAACTGACCCGGCTCGAAGGCATCATCCCCGCATTGGAAAGTGCCCACGCACTGGGTGCGCTGGAGAAGATGAAGTTCAAGCCGACGGACGTGGTGGTGCTGACGGTGTCGGGACGGGGGGATAAGGATATAGAGACGTATTTGAGTGATGAGTGATGAGTTATAAGTGATGAGTTATTTGAAAATACGAGATACAATGAAATAAAATACAAGATACAATGAAACAATATGATTATAAAACAATCAGCCGCACCATGCTCGGTGACTTGCATACGCCGGTGAGCACGTATCTGAAGGTGCGTGACATCTTTCCGCAGAGCGCACTTATGGAGAGTTCCGACTATCACGGCAGTGAGAACAACCGTTCGTTCATCGCTCTGTGTCCGCTGGCTAGTGTCAGCATAGACCACGGCACGGCTATCTTCCGCCTGCCGGACGACAGCCGCGAAGAGCATCCCATAACCGATGCATACCGGGTGGAGAATGCCTTGAACGATTTCCGCGCCCGCTTCCGCGTGGAGGGCGAATACAGCAATTACTGCGGACTCTACGGATACACCTCCTTCAATGCTGTCCGCTACTTCGAGAATATCCCCGTGAAGGACAGCCGCGAAGCTACCAACGATGCGCCGGACATGCTGTACATATTATATAAGTACCTCATCGTCTTCAACGACTTCAAGAATGAGATGCTGCTCCTCGAGATGCTGGCGCCCGGCGAGACCAGCGAACTGGACCAGGTGCAGAAGGCCATCCATAACCGCAACTACACCGCCTACGATTTCCGCGCCGTCGGCCCCACCACCTCCCCACTTACGGACGAGGAGCACAAGGCGAATATCCGCCGCGGCATCGCCCACTGTCTGCGCGGCGACGTTTTCCAGATAGTCCTCTCCCGCCGGTTCGAGCAGCGTTTCACAGGCGATGACTTCAAGCTCTACCGTGCCCTGCGCAGCATCAACCCTTCTCCCTATCTGTTCTATTTCGACTTCGGGGGCTTCCGCATTTTCGGCTCGTCTCCCGAAACCCATTGCCGCATCGAAGGCCGCCATGCCTATATCGACCCCATTGCCGGAACCACGAAGCGCACCGGCGATGCAGAGCAGGACGCCCTCAATGCCCGGTACCTGCACGACGACCCCAAAGAGAACGCCGAACACGTGATGCTGGTGGACCTTGCCCGCAACGACCTCTCCCGCAACTGCCACGATGTAAAGGTGGACTTCTATAAGGAGATGCAGTATTACAGCCATGTCATCCACCTCGTCAGCCGTGTCAGCGGAACGCTCCGCGAAGAGGCCGACCCCGTCAAGGCCTTCATCGACACCTTCCCTGCCGGTACCCTGAGCGGCGCCCCCAAGGTACGCGCCATGCAACTCATCAGCCAGCTGGAACCGCACAACCGTGGAGCCTACGGCGGCTGCATCGGTTTCATCGGACTGAACGGCTCGCTGAACCAGGCGATTACGATTCGTACTTTTGTCAGCCGCAACGGTGTCCTCTGGTTCCAGGCAGGCGGCGGCATCGTAGCCAAGAGCAACGACGAGTACGAACTGCAAGAGGTGAACAACAAGCTCGGCGCACTGAAAAAGGCGATTGAGATGGCAGAAAAAATGTGAGTTCATGTACGATTTGACGATTTACGATGTACGATTTGCCATGCGGCGTACATTGCGCAGCCAAATCGTACATCGTAAATAAAGTAACTTCAATCGTACATCGTAAATCGTCAAATAGTAAATAAAATAGATTGTAAATACAAAAGATGAAAACAGTTATCATAGACAATTACGACTCCTTCACCTACAACCTTGCCCATCTGGTGAAAGAGCTTGGCGCAGAAACGGATGTGCTGCGCAACGATAAATTCCGGCTCGAAGAATTGGAGCCATACGATAAAATCATCCTCTCACCCGGCCCCGGTGTCCCCGAGGAAGCCGGACTGTTGCTGGATGTCATCCGCACCTATGCCGGACGGAAACCCATACTCGGTGTCTGTCTGGGCGAACAAGCCATCGGACAAGCGTTCGGCGGAAAGCTGGTCAATCTGGAAGAGGTGTTCCATGGGGTACAGACGGAGATAAGGATGAAGGGGGAAGGATTAAGGATTAGGGATGAAGGATTAGGGGGGAAGGATTATGAAGGTATTTCTCTCGAAGAAGACTATATCTTCTGCGGTTTACCCGATAGGATTCCCGTCGGACGATACCACTCCTGGGTGGTCGATACGGAGGACTTTCCCGAAGCGCTGGCCGTTACCGCCATCAGCCCCGAAGGACAAATCATGGCGCTGAAACATCGGGAGTATGACATACACGGCATCCAGTTCCATCCTGAATCGGTACTGACACCCGACGGAAAAACAATCGTAAAAAACTGGCTTTTCAAATGAGGCACTTCAGAAAAAGAGTAAATTCAATCGTCAAATCGTAAATCGTCAAATCGTAAATAAAAAGATGAAAGCAATACTCACCCGTCTCTTCAACCACGAAGAGCTCACGTCGGAGGAGACCAAACAAATCCTCCTCAACATCACCAAGGAAATGTATCCTGAGGCGCAGATAGCAGCCTTGCTCACTGCCTTCCAGATGCGGAGCATCACTGTGGACGAGCTTATCGGTTTCCGCGAAGCACTGATGGAGACACGCCTTCCCATCGACTTCGCTCCCTATCGCCCCATCGACATTGTAGGTACGGGCGGCGACGGAAAGAACACCTTCAACATCTCCACCTGCGCTTGCTTCGTAGTGGCGGGAGCCGGCTACAAGGTTGCCAAGCACGGCAACTACGGAGCCACTTCCGTGAGCGGAGCCAGCAATGTCATCGAGCAGCACGGCGTACGCTTCACCAACAACCCCGACACACTGAAACGCAGCATGGAGGAGTGCAACATCGCCTACCTTCATGCCCAGCTTTTCAATCCGGCGATGAAGTTTGTCGGTCCCGTACGCAAGACGCTGGGAGTACGCACCTTGTTCAATCTGCTCGGCCCGTTGGTGAATCCATGCTGTCCGGCATACCAGCTGCTCGGTGTGGCAGACCTCTCGCAGATGCGCCTATACACCAACGTATTCTATAAACTCGGCATTGACTTTGCCGTGGTCAACAGCCTCGACAGCTACGACGAAATCTCCCTGACGGACGAGTTCAAGGTGATGACCCGCAACTACGAGCGCATCTACCGTCCGCAGGCTCTCGGCTTCAAGGATGCCCGTCCCGAAGAACTCTTCGGCGGCGCATGCAAGGAAGATGCCGCCCGCATCTTCGACAATATCCTTACGGGGCATGCCACACCTGCACAAACGCAATGCGTCATTGTCAACGCCGCCTTTGCCATCCAGGTGATGGAGCCGCAGAAAGAGATTGAAGAGTGCATCGCCATCGCACGCGAATCGCTGGATAGCGGACGGGCGCTGGCGACACTGAAAAAATTTATCGAGATTAATAAATGAAGCAATGAAAGATATACTGTCCGAAATCATCGCCCATAAGCAAACAGAGATTGAACTGCAAAAGCAAACCGTCTCTCTGGAACAGTTGCAGGAGCAAGCCGGAGTCATCATCCGGGAGAATGCGGCCCACCGCCGCAGCATGAAGCAGGCCCTTGCCGCTTCTTCTACAGGAATCATCTCCGAGTTCAAACGCCGTTCACCCTCTAAAGGCTGGATAAACGAGGCTGCCCAAGCAGAGGAAATACCCGCCTCCTACGAAGCCGCCGGCGCCGCCGCCCTCTCCATCCTGACGGATGAGAAGTTCTTCGGCGGTACGCTGCGCGACATCCGCACGGCCCGTCCGCTCGTCCGCATCCCCATTCTGCGCAAGGACTTCATCATCGACGAGTACCAGCTTCTGCAAGCCTGCATCGTAGGTGCCGACGCCGTACTGCTCATTGCCGCCTGCCTCAGTCCGGAGCAGTGCAGCACCCTCACCACCCAAGCCCACGAACTCGGGCTGGAGGTATTGCTCGAAATCCACAGCCCTTCGGAACTCTCCTATATAAATAAGGAGGTCGACATGGTGGGTGTCAACAACCGCAACCTCGGCTCCTTCGTCACCGATGTAGAAAACTCCTTCCGGATAGCCCGGCAACTGCGCGAAGCCACCCACGGACCGGCATCCCCGCTCCTTGTCTCCGAAAGCGGCATCTCCGACCCCGAAACCATCTGCCGCCTGCGTGCCGCCGGCTTCCGCGGTTTCCTCATCGGCGAAACCTTCATGAAAACAGCCAATCCGGGCGAAACCCTGAAAAAGTTCATCCAAGACAGTCTCTTAATTAATAATTGAAAGTTGATAATTGTAAATACAAAAGTCTCTCATACAGCGTTACATCGCGCAGCCAAATTGTAAATAGTAAATTGTAAATCGTAAATAAAATGTCTCCTCTCATCAAAGTATGCGGAATGACCGAAGCAGAAAACATCCGCAATGTAGAACTGCAAGGTGTAGATATGATTGGTTTCATCTTCTACCCAAAATCTCCCCGTTGTCTGTGCCAGATGCCCGGGTATCTGCCAGCCTGCGCCAAGCGCGTCGGCGTCTTTGTCAACGAAAGTAAGGAAAACATCCTGATGTATACCGACCGTTTCGGCCTGGACTACATCCAGCTGCATGGCAATGAAGCTCCCGAGTACTGCCGTTCCCTGCGCAATGCAGGCCTGCACCTCATCAAGGCTTTCTCCATCTTGCTGCCCAAGGACCTGCTTTCCGTATCTGCCTACAATGGTCTGTGCGACTACTACCTCTTCGACACCAAGACCCCGCAGTACGGCGGTTCCGGCAACCAGTTCGACTGGAACCTCCTGCACCGCTACAACGGTCCCACCCCGTTCCTGCTTAGCGGTGGCATCAACCCCTACAGCGTAAAAGCCCTCCGGGAGTTCCGCCATCCCTATTTCGCAGGTATCGACATCAACAGCCGTTTCGAGACGGCACCGGGAATAAAGGATGTGGAACGCATCTCAAACTTCCTGAAAGAACTCAAGGGAGGTACGATTTGACGATTTACTATTTACTATTTGGCTGCGCAATATACGCCACATGGCAAATTGTACATTGTACATGGTAAATAGTAAATAGTAAATTGTAAAATTGTAAATCGTACCATGCAGCATATATTGCGCAGCCAAATAGTAAATTGTAAATTGTAAAATTGTAAATAGAAATAGTATGTTGAACCGCATTAACCAACTTTTCCAGGACAGCCCCAAGAATCTGCTGTCCATTTACTTTTGTGCAGGCTGTCCCAACCTCGACGGTACTGCCGACGTTATCCGTGCCCTCGAAAGAAACGGAGTCAGCATGATTGAAATCGGAATTCCGTTCAGTGACCCCATGGCCGACGGCATTGTCATTCAGAACGCCGCCACCCGCGCCCTGCACAACGGCATGTCCCTCCGCCTGCTTTTCGAACAATTGCGCGACATCCGTCGCGATGTCCGCATCCCCCTCATCCTTATGGGGTACCTCAATCCCATCATGCAGTTCGGCTTCGAAGCCTTCTGCCAGAAGTGCGTGGAATGCGGCATCGATGGCGTCATCATTCCCGACCTCCCTTTCCGCGATTACGAAGAGAGTTACAAAGCCATCGCCTCGAAGTATGACATCCGTGTCATCATGCTCATTACCCCCGAAACCAGCGAAGCCCGCGTCCGCGAAATAGACGCCCACACCGACGGATTCATCTATCTGGTGTCCAGTGCCGCCACCACCGGTGCCCAGAAAGACTTCGACACCCGGAAGCAAGCCTACTTCAAGAAGATAGAGGATATGAACCTGCGCAATCCACGCATGGTAGGCTTCGGCATCAGCAACAAGCAGACATTCGATGCCGCTTGCGCCCACTCATCCGGTGCCATCATCGGCAGCCGCTTCGTCACGCTGCTCAACGAGAAGGAAGGAGATGCGGAAAAGGCTATCAGGCAGTTGAAGGAAGATTTGAAACAGTGAGCTTATTCAAATTTCATACAATATATTTTTCGCAATGAAAAAATAAAAGAGACAAAATCTGCAAAGACTTGTCTCTTTTATTTTCTCCCCATCTCATATTTCACTATCTTTGTGCCCGAAAAAAGCTCTAATACGAATATCATGAAAGTCGATTGCCCTTCCGTACTATTGATTTACACTGGCGGAACTATCGGAATGATAGAAAATCCCGAGACCGGTGCGCTTGAGAACTTCAACTTCGACCAACTGCTACAGCATGTTCCCGAACTGAAGCGCTTCAACTACCGCATCTCTTCCTATCAGTTCGACCCACCGATCGACTCTTCCGACATGGAGCCTTCCCTCTGGGCAAAGATTGTAAAAATCATCAACTACAACTACGACAATTTCGACGGCTTCGTCATCCTGCACGGTACCGATACGATGGCCTATACAGCCTCCGCCCTCAGTTTCATGCTCGAGAACCTTTCCAAGCCGGTCATCCTCACCGGTTCCCAGCTTCCCATCGGCACCCTGCGCACCGACGGGAAAGAGAACCTCATCACCGCCATTGAAATAGCCGCCGCCAAGCATCCGGACGGTACTCCTATCGTCCCCGAAGTGTGCATCTTCTTCGAGAACGAGCTGATGCGGGGCAACCGTACCACCAAAATCAATGCCGAGAATTTCAATGCTTTCCGCTCCTTCAACTATCCCGCACTGGCAAAGGCAGGCATCCATATCCGTTATAACGAGCACCTCATCCACCGTCCCGACCCGTCACGCCCCATGAAGCCGCACTACCTTTTCGACACCAATGTCGTAGTGCTCACCCTCTTTCCCGGCATCCAGGAAAGCATCATCAACTCCGTGCTTCATGTTCCCGGCCTGAAAGCTGTTGTCCTCAAGACCTTCGGTTCCGGCAATGCCCCCCAGAAAGAATGGTTCATCCGCCAGCTGAAAGAAGCCAGCGAACGTGGCATTGTCATCGTCAACATCACCCAATGCCAAAGTGGCGCCGTCGAGATGGGACGTTACGAAACCGGTCTGCAACTTCTCCAGGCAGGTGTCATCAGCGGCTATGACAGTACCCCCGAATGTGCCGTCACCAAACTCATGTTCCTCCTGGGGCATGGACTGGACCAAGCCGAAATCCGCCACCGCATGAATTCCGACCTGGCAGGAGAAATCACCAAGATTTAGTAAAGCGGCAATACAGAGGGCATTTAGTAATATTGATAATTTTCAAGACAAACTTGCATTATCTATCCATACAAAATCGTTAAAAAGCGTTAACCAACACGCTTTTATCCCCCATTAATAAAGCTTATTAGTTTAAATAAACGTACTTTTGCTTACAATCAAGCAAAACAAATGTAAAATATGGGAGAAAATATCCAATACAAACGCTTTCTGCCGCTTGTTATTCTTACAGTAGGCATACTGCTGCAGGGTTGTAAAGACGATGTTTTTAACCCCGAAAAAGTGAAAGCAGCCTATCAGGATAGGTTTCCGGTCAAGAACATAGACCCGGCTATGGATTGGAAAATGACTCAGCAGGTCCGGGTCAATGTTTCTGTATCCGAAGATACCGGCATCGACTACACCATACGTATTTACGACAAGAACCCCTTAATCAGCCGGTCATCCGCCAAACTGCTGGCAGAAGGCACCGCCAATAATACAACAGTATTTACTACCGTCATGGACTGCCCTTCTGTGCTGACGAGCGCTTTCGTGTGCCGCACCGATGCACACAGCCGCAACATAGTAAAATACGTATCCATCCAAAACGGTCAGCTCCATGCCGCTTTCGGCAGTTCCCCCACAACTACACGTGCCGCATGGACACGCAGTGTCAGCATCGAGACCTATTCACCGGAAAAGTCTGAGGCAGAAATCACCGCAATGCTATCAAGTGCCGAAGAAATAAGGCCGAATACCGATTTTCAAAACGGAAAAGCCTACAAAATCTCCAAAGACAATATATATAGGAATAAAATCAGCAAGGACGGCATGGGAAGTGACAATCCGGCCATCATCATCATTGAAGGCAGCTGGGAACCCAATGGAAACAACATGACCGTTGAACGAGGCTTCGAATTCTATGTGATTGACGGAGGGGAAATCGTGATACCGGACGAGCACACCTTCACTTTAGTGCAATCCAGCCGGTTTATCGTCTACGCGGGTGGAACCATCAAAGGGAACGACATCGAATTGACCAATGCATCCGGAGGCAGCTACAACTACAATGCCGGCACTATGGAAATAGACGATTTCCATGTCAGCCAGGGAGGAGCATTCTATAATTGCGGTACCGTGCGTGTCGATGAAATGAATTTCGACAGCGGATGCAAATTCATCAACCAGGGTAAAGCCTATATCGGGAAAACCGACAGCAACATCACTATAGACAACGGATGCTATCTATATGCGGAAGAATTTGTAGGCACACTGAACATGGGAGACACCTCTTCTGCAGAGATAGAGGATTTCGGGGACCATAGCAACAATTACAACACCCAAATCACGATGGGTGACAACTCCATGATAACCGTACTTGATGAAGCAGAATTGTCACAAGCACAATTTATGGGTCCAAACAATGAATATGCACTGGTAAAAATCAATAAAATTGAAGATATAGGAAATTTCTCCAGCCAGGGAAACATTCATTATGAAGTGAAAGAAATTGACGATGATATCACCGAGGATATCTGGTGGGAAGCCAAATTCCTTGATGCCATCAAGAACACCGAAGGAACCATATCCAAATGGGGAGAATCCCCCATCACCATTCCTGCCGGAGACTGTAC